>Ga0316189_10000124_pt1 | contig 69732 bp, 91 predicted proteins | sample LowCovwburrow_MG_FD_204930 | JGI IMG/M metagenome (GOLD analysis project Ga0316189, IMG submission 204930) | Coastal sediment microbial communities from Maine, United States - Lowes Cove worm burrow | ecosystem: Environmental > Aquatic > Marine > Coastal > Sediment | place: USA: Maine...
TGATCAAAGGATTGTGCTGTATGCACACCTTTAACTCCTCCAGCAGGTACAAGTAGACCTGCTCACCTAACTCCATATCGACATGCCAGTATTCCAGCATGGCTTCACTGAACTTCGAGAAGTCAGGTGAAGGGAGTTTAGGGTATCCAAGGAACTCACCCCAGGCCTCTAAGCTGTGGCCACCCATGCCGAATCTCTTGTAGTCCTGTATCTGAGACAATAGCAATGTATCGATAACATTGCACTCATCGCTCAATTCAAAGTCATACAACTTCTTCAGCAAAGGTATATCGTAGCCACACACATTGTGTCCAACAATCTTAGTAGCAGCTTGCAAAACAGGTCTCCAGCCTTGATCTTCACACAGCCACCAGCGGCGCTCTTTTGTTGCAAGGTCGGTGACACCTATGATCCATGTCTGCTCGGCAGCCCTTAACAGGTCGTCAGCTTCAATGTCTAAGTAATATTCCGACATATGTCGTCCTCTATTTTATGTCACAGACACGTACAGGCTTGTTGCCATTTTCAATGAAAGCAACCAGAAACTTGAGATACCATAAGCCTTTACGAAGCTCTTGAAGCTCAGTGTCTTTGCCTCCATTTCTGTCGAGGTACTTGCGCACTTGCAGCTCCAAAGCTGCCTTGAACTCCTCAGGCTTCTTAGCGTAACGCCCTGAATGCTGCATTGTCTCTAGCCACTGTAACTCCAAGTCCTCAGACTTGAAATAGGCTTGATAGTGTGAAGGGTTGATAGCGTCTGGAGCAATTGCGCTTCCAGGGAGTTCTACAAATTCTTCGAGGGTTCCGAGAGGCTTCCAAGCGTGATCGCGCGCCGCCTTCTCTAAGAATAGCTCAAACGCCTCTGCAGTGTGCATGCTTTGAACAGTGCTCCCGTCAACCTTTTCAACCACCCGACCACCCTCTGGAAAGTTGACCAGATGCAAGTGGCCTGGAGCAATCCTGGCAAAGCTATGACCAGCCTCATCATAAAATAGAAACTGCCTCATTCTTCGAAACCTGTCTTGATTGACATACTAGGGACGACTGGTTTCTTGTCATTACTAGGTTCCCACGGTGGCTCGTCAGCAGGTGGTGTTACAGGGGCTAGGGCAGGCTTCTCAGCAGCTTCAAGACCGCCTTCGACTTCGGGGATGACCTTGACAGTGGCTTCTTCCAGTTCTTCAAAGCCTTCATCAGCAGTAGGCACGTAAACCTTCAAGTAAGTGAGCTGCACGGCCATGAGCACAGAGGCAATTTTCTTAACCCCATCAGCATCGTATTCATACTGAAACAGACGGATGTTGCCACGTGAACCATTACCGATTGATTTAGGGTCAATAGGGTTCATCTGTCCATCCACAACTTCAACAGGGTCAGAAGCGACTCCACCGGCTTTTACGGAGTTCCGCCCAACATTCACACGCCATTCTTTCTTGCCACGTTCATTCAAGATAGGTTGGCCTTCATCTTCGCCTTCAGTGGCAATGATCAGCTTGGGTTGGAGGTTGAAAGCCTTCCACTCATCTTTCTGAGCAGGATCATCAGTTCGCAACTGCATGTTCCAACGAGGCTTCAGCTTGTTAAAGCGCGTATCAGGACGTTCAGGGTCAAGCTTTGTGTACCAAATTTCTACATTGCGTAAAATTGCCATTATATAATATTCCAATATCTATTCAAAAATTCCCACTACAGGGTTAATTCAACGGGTTTGTCCTAAAGAACAGCTCGACAGCTTGTCAACTACTAGCGCTAGTTAGCACGCATCATCATCTACCTCCATCTCATCTTCTATATCTTTACAGTCAAATAAGCTATCCCATTCGTCGGCTGCGATGCCTGTCATGATGAACTCGCGATCTTCAGGCGACAAGTGTGGCATTGCATTCTGCGCCAGCTCCCCGCTGCTCCAGGCATCTAACTGTTCCTGTGTTACAGGTATCTCAACTGTCCTCACCTTCCCTGAGAAGGGGCTTTTTCTAGTTATCTCCATCACAAACCTCCTCGGCGGTTGGCGTGTCATCCATGAAAGCTTCAAAAGAGTCTCCCAGAAACTCTTCAAGCACCGTGTAAGGGATATACCAGCAAGGTCCTCCGCCATTATTAGTGGCAATGAACACAAATACATAATCCCCAGCTACTTTCTCACAAATCTCGAATGAGCTTGTGTCAAGTTCATTAAGGGAAGACGTCAGAGGAGTGTCTGCGATATCTTTGAGAGTTTCTACAACGTGCATATTGCCACCGAAAGTGTCATCAAGAACCACGTCCTCATTCTGGAAGTCGGTCTCGATCAACCTCAGAGACATGTCGTCCCGCACGGCTTCTACATCTATTTCTGAAAATTTTAAATAAGTCTTCATATTAGCTCCTACGCGAAAGCGTATTCTGATTCAAGTATTAATGAGAGGTCGAGGGTTCCAAACTCAACGTCTTCAATAGCGCCATCTATCTGTTCCATGAGGTCTTCCAGGGGGTCTGCCTCATACAATTCCACAAAGCACTCACGGGTCTTCTTGAACAACACAGGCATATCTGCCAAGAGACATCCAAAAGAATCATGGATTGTGGTCACATGAAAATCACATGCGTCTACAATCATCATGAGGTGAGCTGCGTCCAGACTGTGGATAATATTAGGTGCTGCGCCTTGTGCCTGTTTCCTAGTAGCTGGTTGTTCCACCTCTGTGAAACACACGTTGATCTGCAAGGCATTCTTGTGATAACCAGTGCTTTGACGTTCACCAGTGGCAGGTCCATAATACACCCAGACCTTTCTAACAGTCCCCACAGTGTAGTGTTGCACTACAGGGAAACCTGTTATAGGGACTTTCCATGACAGGTATTCACCCCGTTTTTCGGCTGCTCTGCCAGCCTCCTCAAAGATAGTCAGAAGTTTCATAGAGCGTTTCATGACCATCCCACAGGCTGCAAAGGTTGCTCTGCCCATTCTAGCAAACCAACGGTGTTCACCATAGAGTATCTCGGGGATTCCATGTTTAGAAGCATCATCGATTTGCTGCTGAGACATACCGTAGGGTGTACCACCGTAGGGCACAGTCATTGTATTACGCTTCACAATCTTCCTTCTAGCCTTAGCATCTCTGACATGATGCCAGAAGACAATACCGCAATCATTAAGCAACGTGTCAGATTCACGGCGCAAGCTTATAACCATGTCGATGATGTCTTGATGCTTGACACTGCCAGGGCCGATCTCTCTAGCCTTCTCCTTCAGATCATACAACTCTTCGATAAGGTTCTCACATTCACGTATACGCTCGTCTGACATAGCAGCATACTCTTCATCAATACCTCGCCAAACAGCCGTGGCCACAAGCGCGTATAGATCGCCAGGAAGCTCAGAAGGCACTAGATTTACGTGAGGAGCCGCTATCTCATCACGCGTGAGGGCTGCTAAGTGCTGACTACCATTTGTGCTACCATCGATGTAGACCTCTAGACTACTCTTGAAAGATAAGGGGTCGCTCCCAAAAGTAGAGACCGCCCTCTGCCACGTACGCAGCTTCCTGAGTTCGAAACAGGCAGCTATGAATTGCCAAGGTTTGTCAGCTTTCATCCAGCCTTGGTGAACCTTTGGAGACTCTGCATATGACAGTAACAGTTCTTCATTGTCGAGTGCCCACTCATAGCGCTCTTTCAGAGGGATCTTATCCGTCTTCAAACCGTCCTCTCGACCAGAGGGGCCGCCCCAGTTGGAAGCTATGCTGATTAACAGCCAATAATAGCCCTCTTCACCAATCTCCTTACTGTCAGCCCTGAGGAGCAAACCTCTAGCAACATCGGATGATTGCTCATGGAGATACGCTGTATGTGTGTACTTCCTGCCACGGAAGTCAGCATAATACAGATGATAGAAGGTCTCACCTGCGTAACGAGAAGCCATGTCTATTATTGTTGTAGCCTCTCTGTGCTTGCTTGTGCTCGACTGCTCTGAAGGCGCTTTCCATATATCATCAAAGGCTGCAGCTCTGTTGCGTAAAGCCCAACCTTCCAGCTCTAATACATCTTTGTGAATACGCCAGCCGCATTCCTGCGCCTTGTTAAGCATCTTGAAAAGATACGGATGAGCCTCCGCTGTCAGTTGCTCTAACACTTCAGAGGACTGCGTCTTCACAATCTTCGCACCTGTTGGATGTCGATGAGTCACCCAAGGCGCTTCAGGCCGAAGCTTGGGAAGCTTCTCAGTCTTAGTCATCTCAACAGTCTCGAAGAGTGACAGCAACACGGGTCTGTTAGTGGCTTGCAGAATATAAGTGGCATGCGAATTCAGACCCTGCCCCATGCTTAAGTGTACTAGACCAAGCTCCTCGAAGCTGTACATAATAAAAGCCCCAATCTTCGAAGCTAGGCCTGAGTCGAGCGAATACTGAAGGCCTTCGGGGTTCTTTCCTGACATGTAGGGAGTCTTTATCTTGAGACGCCCCATTATCGCTTTCCCTAGTGAGCATATCACTTCGGCAAAGTATAACGTTTCGGAATTCGCTCTTTTTGATCGCGGAAGGGTTGCTAGATACACATTCGTTATAACTACATCTAGGTAAGCTTCCGGTGGATACTCTTTCAGAACTTTGACTGGGTTCTGAGAGGATATCTCTAGTGACAGTCTGTTTGATATCGACTGACTTAGGTACTTTCGCATTTGCGTTTCTCTCTTGAGTATGTGGGAGTGGGATCTCCGCTGTGAGTGCCCGCATGAATCTGGGCACTGCTACGACCAACGAGATACCTCCAAGAAAACGGAGCACGTTTTACTTAGAGGTGGTTCTCTGTAACATAAATGTGATTGAGACAGCTAAAGCGCTGGCTCTCCAACTCAGGCGCATAATGCCCTTAAAAGCTAAAGTAAGCAGCCCTAGATGGACTATATTCATTTCGAGTCTTGTCACTATATGTCTCCGAAAAAAAAAAAAGTTAGAATGAAAGACCTAACCGCCAACCCGAAGGTCAACAGTTAGGTCTTGTACTACAGTACTACAGTACTACAGGTGTCTTGGTACCGCGCTTGTTAATCAAGCACACCAACTCCTCAAATTTAGCAGCGGTGTACTCTATAAAGAAGGGCGCATTGTCCTCTTTAATATTGGTGTTGACAAGGGCAAGACCCCTTTTTGGGTTGAAGAAAGAACCTATAAAGAACTCATTCGGAAGGATTGCGAGGTCTTCGACTCTGAAAGTCTTGACGGCCCGTCGATACGGCTTCATACTTATAGGATGCTTGTTGCCAGTTTCTAAAGGCTGCCCAGGGGTTTTTGGGAAGAATGCTTCGATTGTGACAAACGGCGATGTTTCCGTGCTTTCCATAGATAGGCTCCTGTGAAGATTGCTAAGGTGCTCACGATAAGTTTCATGAAACCCGAAGCTGTTAATATTACAAGCCCCATAAAAGAGGGGCTCTTGAGAAACAAAATGAGTAACATAACTAGCCCTGACTTAGCGGCTAGCTCTGTAGACTCCTGTGCTGCGAGCTTATCCATTGTGGACTGCCTGCAAGTCAGCCTTGTCCGGCCAAACCTCGTGGTGCTGTGCTGTGCTGTCTTCAACATCTTCCTGCATAAAGAAGGCGATATCAGCATCGATCACAGCCTCACGAACAGCCTCACGCCGTGCAAGACGGTTCTTCAAGGCTAGTCCGATCTCTTCACCAATGACAAAGCCGCCATAAGAAGAACATACCTGAGTCACTGCAAACTGGCCGAGCGCTAGAGCAGCGCCTGCAGGTGTCGTTGCAGCTGCAACGCTTCCAACGACACGGACAGCTCTGAAGATGTTCCAGCCTGCAACAGCAGCAGTGGTTGCAATGCGAACCTTACGAGTCCCTTCCATATCAAGCTTGGTAGGTACAAAAGCTGCAAGGCGTTCTTCAATAAATTGTGCACGTAGTTCTTCTTGAGTTGAAATTTTCATGTTTAGATTCTCTATATTAAGTTAAGTTTGTCGAAGGCTCTGATGTCCTTCATATAAGATACCCTTATTTACGCGTTTCTGTAGGCGGTCAAAGTCGCACTCGCACGATCCATATGAGTCCCTGAGTGTGCTCCGAAGGCCTTACGGACACGCCAAGAGACTGCTTTCTGGAAGGCAATGCGATCTTCTTCGTTACCCTCTAAGGGGTATACCGTGGTGTCCCCAGCCTCCATTGCGAGCAGCTCAGAGAAGTCAAACTCAGACCAATCGTAACGTTTAGGGCTGCTTCGGCGGACTTCTCCTGGAGCGCGTTGAGGCGTTCTTGGCACAAACACATATGTAGGCTCCTTAGCAACATCTAGTACTGAGGGAGAGGCAGTGCCTTCACTGTCAGGGTGGTAGTACACTGTTGAGCCATCACTCAAGACGAGCATAGCATGTCTAACGCCTGAACGCTCCAAGAAGTCTTCTAGTGAGATATCGATATTTACTCTGAGGTTGTTACTGATCATTTGGCATATCCTTGATTGAGGTGGTGAGTATGATTAATATTAGAAAGGCTAAGAAGCCTATAACAGGTTTCAAAGGCAGGTACGTGACCGCCAAAGCCCCTAGGACGTACCCAAGGGTTACAAGTACTACGTAAATTTTCATGAAAGTCTCCTTATTGTGTTCTTTCATATAAGATACCGCTTTTTCCGCGTAATAAAGCCCCATCCGTTAGGACAGGGCTTCTAGCCTTACTCGGCCATACTTTTCAGCTCATCTTCAATGGCCTTTAGATCTTCAACAGCAACGTTCCAGTCACCACTCTCATTACGCTCCTTGACATACTCAACAACCTTTTCCTTGGCGTATGCCTCGACAAAGGCGACTGTCTCAGCGGACAGCTGTTTACCCTGAACTTTTGTCAAGCCAGGTATAAGCACCATCTTCAGGAAGGTGTCGAACATGATCGCCTTCTCATTCCCAAAGCCGTGAGCTGGAATTAACCGCTCAAGACGCGTGGCGGCTGTCAACGACATCTCTACAATCAGAGGTCCATGTGTATCCAGCACATCCGCAGCTTCCGTGAAGAAGGCCTCGCTCTTATCGAAGGCTTCTCTAAAAAAGTCACGTGCATCTCTAACAGCCCCTGTCAATGTTGCTGCAATCTTCTTAATAACACTCATATTTTAAATCTCTTTTTCAATTTCACATTTAATGCCAGCAACAGTACACCAACCTTTGCCAGCGCACACTTCTAGCGGTTTCTCCTCATCTTCATCTGCAACCATGATGAACCCACAGGAGGTATGGGCACAGCCTTGCAAGCTAAGTATCAGTATCAGAGAAGCCAGCCTCATGGCAAGTCCTCAAACTGTTGTATTCCCATCGCACTCCCAGACCGCCAACAACCACACTTGCTAGGAGGCCAATAGTCCCAGCATCCAATGGCAAATCCAAACCCGCAGCAGCCGCTAAGCTCACAACGACAGCCAGAAGAGCTGCGACTCGCTTAGTGAGACGTTCTTCTCGAAGCACACGCTCCCTGTCGGCTGGCTCTAGTGACTTCCCTCGCTTCAACACGGAGTCTTTAGGGAGCCGCTTCGCAATAGCCTTGTTCATCTTTTTAAAACCTAAAAAGGTTTTTACAGTATTAAACACGGTAACCTCCATAACTTTTGATTAGACAACGAGCAATACTCGCTGCTTTTAGTTCCAACTTGGTCTTCTCAATAGATGAAAAGCCCTCTTCATTCATTGTGGCGAAAGATATATAGTACAGGCAATTATCCTTCATCGTCAAGTAAAATATCACAGACTCTGTAACACCTTCCATAGCATAATAGTCTTTCAAGTGACTGTCCTGAAGGTTGCCCACAATAAGGTCTGAACGACCGTCACGAATGGTATCATTCAGCATGCTTATGTAGTGAGCATCCACAGAGAGCTCCTTGTAATCCGTTTGCGCTAGAACACCCTCTCCATACACAGAGTGTATTGCCGTGGTGTAGAAAGGTGAACCGAGCCTTGGAACACCTCCAGAGTTGTGGCCTGCAAATAGGATTACACGTGAACAGGTTGTCGTCGCTACTACGTCCTGCATCATCACGTACGCTTTAGATATCAACGAGAGTTCTTTATCGAGGCTCACCTTCTGCGTCAGACGCATGTAGATCTTTTCGACAAATTTCAATGCTGCTATAAATGTCCCTGAAGTTGCTAGTGCTACTAAGATTGTCACCATGAATTCTGGCTTCAAAATATCTAACATTTTTGTTCCTTATGCACCTCCGTATCTGTGTGCATTGTCAATGAATTGTTGAGGGGTTCCATGACCAGCACTTGTGTTATAGTAGCGCTTCCAATAGTTCGCAAGACCTCTCAGGTCGTCTGCTCTAGGTAGCGCCTCAGGGACACGTAAGTAGTGGACACGGCACATAGCTGCAGCGTAGTAGAGGTTTCCGGCGAGTTCAAGATAATTGTCGTCGTCGTAAAGCCCTTCTAGCTCAAACTGGCGTACAGCAGTTGCAATACCTGGTCTGTGTCTCAAGTAGTTCACCCAAATATCATCATGGGTGGCTTTCTCCATTTGAAACAAACCTAAGGCCATTGAACTGCCTCTGCCGATTCCTTCCATGCCTAACTGTCGCAGGTACTCTAAGTGCGATTCCTGGCATGCTGTGTATAAGACTAGTTTCTCTGAGGCTTCAGTCCAGCGCCCTAGCATTTCTAGTGTTGGTCGGATGACCGTAATTAATAAGTGTTGTGCGTCCATAACGGCCTCAAGATTTATGACAGTTTAGATGGGAGGGGTTTCCCCTAATACCCCCTCCCCCTACGAGGGATTTCCACAACCCGACTGAGTCTCTTTAGGGTAATATAGGGGGGCGGCGGAGGTCATTAATTTAACGGGTCTAGTCAGGTGACAATAGTGCTCGCTTAACAGTCAGCTCAGCGGCAAATCTTTGACTTCAGCCCTTTCCCAATTTACGAGGACTCAATGGCTCTCGGTGGGGTTTTTCGCGATATCAAATAGTCAAACTCCAGAGCCCCACTGCGGGACGCAAAACTGCCCCATGGCTACTGGGTAGACCACCCCCTCGAATACCCACCACCAACGCCTCTGAGCAGGTGGTGTGGCGTTCCCGCGATTTTCTAGGCTAAGACTTTCACGACCTCAGCTGACTCAATCAGCATTTCCCTCTTGAATTCCAAGTACTCTTGCTCGGATTTTATTAAGAGAAGATCCTCTATATCAGCCAGCTTAGCGTCCTCCTGCATCCTGTGTACATTCAGCCACACAGAATCTTCCAGGAAGAACACCAGTCGCCTTATACCCTTCTTCGACCTAAACACATGAGGTGCTTTAACTTGCTCCATCTTACCGTCGTTTGTCCATATCACTAACTCCCCTTGAAGAAGGACGCATACATGGTCTGTTTTGTGAAGGGCACCTGCGGTGATCGTACGTGCTTTATAAGAACGCTCACGAGTGTACAGACCGCCATGGAGCTCTTCTTCGTAAGGACTTTCGTCAGTATACCTTCCAAACTTCTCAAGCACTGCCACCCTGTTGTCCAAAGGAGCATCACCTAAGAGGAAGGTCATCGAAGGCTTGTCACTACGAATCTCGCTAAGCTTCTTCATCTCATAGCCCTTTGTAGAAAGCATTACGGGCCGCTACAAATTGTGCAGCAAAGGCGGAAAAATTCGGTGCAGCCATAGGCAGGTTTACACCATTGCTAAAAGCTATCACTGTGGCTGTTTCACCAAACTCAAAGGCGGCTCTGACCTGTAATAGCGCCAGAGCATCCTCAGCGTGCAAAGGGATATCCTTTCCCTGATACACGAAGCCTTTCGTCTTGCCTTGCTTCCTTTTAAGCTCGGATGACCCTACATTTTTAAGTTGCGTCATTTACTGTCACCTCTATTGTGGCAGGTTTATATGGGAAGTTTTCGAACGTCAAAGTGAAAGTGCCAGTGACATCTGATTCGAAATCAAGTGAGCCATCATCGACCGTGACTGCATTGCCGTCCTGCGAGACAAGGGTGCCTACAGGAATGTTGGCGATGGTTATTGCCTGATCTACGACAGTCGTCAATGACGTAGGTTGAAGATCGAAAGACGGCCGATCCTCGTACGCTGTGCCATTGTGGTAGTGAGTAGAGTCGCAGACTGGAGCAACTGAGACCTCTACCGTTTGCCCTGGGCTCGCTTGGAGACTAATATCTCCCTCTGAGCAGACCCCCGTGCGTAGTATTTCTCCTTTTACATCTCTAACAACGTACGACTTCATTTCTTCATCTCCGTAACAGTTAAGCTGCGTCTATCCGCGTACATGGTGGAAAAGCCTGACTCCCCGATAATTTCTATGGTGTACGTGGTAGAGCCACTGCTGGGGATATCGCCTATGGCGGCGGTAACAGCTACTTCTTCGCCCGAATGCACCCTCATACCTTGCCCCGTAGTTTCCCATAGAGTGGTGGTACCGCGACGTATACGCAGACCGAATAACTCAAACGAGCCTGTGGGGTTACGTACGATGATACTGGCCACTACGTTCGCAGGTGCCCCAGTGCTAGTGTATGTAATAGTTTGGGCAACCACCCATGTTGTGGTGGTAGAGAACCCCACTGACCCTGAAGAATAGGCGGAACTTGGAATAGTTACGGCCTGGCTAGCGAGATATAAAGTATCTACCGCTAGGCTGCTCATGTAAGTGCTAATATTGGCGGCAGTTATCTTGTTGTTACTGCCAACAACATCCCCGTTGATATCCACCCAAGCGGAACCGCTCCAACGATACGTGTTGTAGTTGTCGTCAGCATCCAGCCACAGATCACCTGTAGCATTTGCCGTAGGGGCGCTGTTCTGAACAAAAGTAGACACCCGCCCATCGGCAGTAGCCTGAGCACCTGCAGCAGCTGAAATAGCAGCAGCCACGTCACTATCCTGTGACAGCACCCACGCCGAACCATTATAACGGTACGTCTTATCATCATCTGAGTCTATCCAGAAGTCGCCTGTGTTAGCCGACCCTGGCGCTGAAGCTTGGTAGTACGTCTCTATGATGTTAGACGGAATGTTGACAATCTTGGTCCAGTCAGCGTAGTCCTGTGAGTAGGCAATCCAAGAGGCTCCATCCCAACGGTATAGCTTGTTGCTGTCATCAGTGTCCATCCATAAATCACCGACACCCTCAGCTGTGGGCGCTGTGGCTTGTACAAAGGTTGTGGCCTTTCCATCAGCTACGCCTTCAGCTGTTGCAGCATCTAAGATAGCTTGCGTTGCATCAGCCTGGGCCGCTGTTATAGAGCTATCTTGGATGTCTACCCAAGAGCTGCCATCATAACGGTACTGTTTGTTGCCTGCATCAGTGTCTATCCAGATATCTCCTGAAGACATTCCAGCTGAAGGTTCAGCTGTCTGATAGAAGGACTGTATCTTGCCGTCTGCGGTCGACTGTGCATTGCTTGCATCAGACAGAGCTGTGGCGATACGCCCATCATCTACGGCAACCCATGAAGAACCATTATAACGGTATAGCTTATTGCCATCGTCAGTGTCTATCCATATATCCCCTAAAGATCCTGTAGGTTGGCTCGCCTGAGCAAATGTGAGAACCTTGCTGTCAGCGGTCCCTTGGGCTGTCGCCGCGTCACTCAACGCTTGCTGAATGTCAGTATCCTGCACTAGTTCCCACACACTGCCGCTGTATCTGTAATACTTATCGTCATCAGTATCAATCCAGAAGTCACCTAGAGAAGGAGAACCTGGCGCTGCAGCTTGATAGTAGGTTGTAGTCAAGCCTGACGGTTTGTTGAGAACATTAGTATCCCAGTCAGCCCCAACAGTTGCATTGTCAGCCGGACGTGTACCACCACCATCAACGATAGCATCCCAGTCCATGCCAGAGCCAGAGGCCATAATGATGTTGTCCGCAGCATCTACCACTTGCAAACCCTTCATCTTGACAATACCTGTGTCAGAGTCGAACTGCAAATAACCTCCTGCATCTCCTAGGTGTAGACGAGTATAGACGTCTCCAGGTACGTTACTGGCTTCTAAGTAGAAACCATGATCTGTATCTGCCATGCTAGTCTTCAGAGGTGTCCTTATGACACCCACACCACCGTTAGTACCAAGCGTCAAATTGCTCTGAACTTTTAAAGCATTAGTGAGCACTGTATCAGCCGCAAGAGCATCCGCTGAAAGAGTACCGTTCACGACTAGGGAACCGTCGATGACCTCCACAACAAGCGAACTGAAGTTAGCACTAGAGACCGTCAGAGAGCTATTTGTAGCTGCACCTGTGTAAACACGTGTACCTGCCAACTCAGCTGAAGCATCTGCGACTGTTACTAAATCATTCGGCCTTATATAACCATCAGCACTCTCAGCTATTACTTGGGCTGCTACACCCTGAGCAGCAGAGGTGTCGATAGTACCTGTGTAAGCAGTAGCATTGGCGGCAGTTATGTAGGCACTAGCATCTTCTTCAAAAGTGAATTTACCACTCCCTCTGACACCTGCTACACCGCTGAGTCCAGATGAGACTTTTGTGAGACTTATGTAGTAGTCACCTAATGTCAAGCCTGTCGTGTTGTCAATCACTTCTACAGTTATGTAACCGGTTGAAGTACTGCCACTCATCAGAGCTGAGCCTGAAGATATGGTGATTTGACCACCTGCATCAATAATTGGCGTGACGTTGCTAGAGTTCACAACACCGTAGCGATAGCTGTCGGCACTGTACGGCACTGTGTCATCGTAAGTCAGTACGTCTGTACCTCTATACACTGTAAAGTCGTTAGAGAACTCAGAAGCGTCAGCCGCCCCAGTTTCATCTGCAAAGAAGGTATGGTTAGAGTTGCCTTCAGTTATTGTTACACCTGAAGTTCCATCAATGCCGTCAGAAGAGTACACAGCAGGCGCACTCCACACTAGAGTATTGACGTTGAGGCCGTACTGACCCTTGCCAATAGCACCTGCCTTGCTTATGTAAAGCAGACTACCACCTGTAGCCGGAGGGTCTACAAACCAGCCAGAAGGTGGTGACAAAGGCCCTTCAGGGAAGGTGTAAGAGCCTCCTGAAGGTGTGGAAGGCACACTGTCAGCTCTTGCAAAAACCACTAAGTCCTTGAAGCTGTTCTCAGGATTGTCTAGGACAAGAGGTGACCAGCTTGTCACTGCTACAGTTGTTTCTACACGAGTTCCCCTAATAAAGGCCTGGGACGAATAAACATCACCTGGGTTCTCAAGATCACCCGAGTTGGCAACAGCAGCGGCAGCAGTCAAGTAGTAACCTGCAGGCGGTGCCAGAGTCAGACCTAGGAAGTCCATCGAGCCACCCGTAGGCACTACACCCGCAATGTCTGTTACGCTACACTTATAGATCTTGACAGTCTCGCGATACTCCACTAGAGGGTCTAGAAGCATATTAATCTGCAGTAGAGGCCAACTGGAGCCTGTCTGAGTGTTGTACTCGGGTGCTGAAAAGCCTTCCGATGACCTCGCAACAACTGTTAATGTGTAAAGCCCTTCAGTCATTACAGGTATGTCGAAAGAAGTCCCTGCAGTCTGCCCTAGAACTATCCAAGGGTCTCCTGGCAGCACTGCGAAGAGAGGCTTCGCTAATGCTCTCACTTCATACATAACCGTGCCACGCCCTTCAGCAGCTGTCCACGTTAATGTTCCTGCTTTGAGAAGAGTAGCGTCACCAGTTGCAAGAGGTATATACTGGAGATTGCTGGCTTGTGTGATGTTCTCGTCTAGGTAGTGGTTGTAACCCTCGACAATCTCATTATCAGGTGCATTCCATGCAAAATGCCTGCAGTCAAAACGCTCGCCTTCTAACTCAAGGTTGTTATTGTCATTGATTTTAGTACCGCTCAGGAGCAGAAGTTCACCTGAAGTGTTTAGGACTGTGCTGTCGAGTTGCACAACATCACCTGGCTCTAGGTATAGAAACTCACGAGACAACGTAAAGGATGTCTGAATGGCTTCTCTGGAGCGTCGAACAGTCTCTTCAGCAAAACTGAGAGCTTGATGGTAGTTTGTCACACCATCTTTAAAGTATTCAGACTCGAGAAGGAGACCGTTGTCTTCCTCTAGATATGTCTCATAAACCACGTCAGAAACATCCTCTGGATGCTTGCGAGGCCATCTAGCTACGTCTTCCTTGAAGTCCTTAGATTCGTTCAGGAACTTGACTGAGCAATGGTTGAACCTATCTTTCAGGTCAGGCCATTTAACAGCAATATCTCCATCAAGGATTAGATCATCATCAGTGAGATAAGCAGCTACCAGGCCACGGCCACCGCGTTCCCAAACAGAGCCGATAGTACCAACTGAAGGGGCCGTACCTGTGGTATTTGACATCGCTCGAAAAAGGTCTAGCTTACCTTCGTAGAAAGCCTGGACAACCTCACCGGTGAGATAACTGTCAGCATCTAGATACTCTACTGGATACATGAGGTTCAGCTTATATACACCATCTGACCATACAAGTTTAGCATTGGTCATTGTGTCTACTAGCTTCTTAACATTCTCACGCACGTCGTTCTTAGTGTCAACAATGAAGTTGGCCTCAAAGCGACTTATAGAGCGTACACCACCATCACGACCTATACGTTCACGCCAGAAGTGGCCGTCTACGGGTAGCGTGGTTGAACCATTAACTAACATTAGCTTGCCACATATAGCTGCAGCCTTGCTGAACGTCTCAAGATCCACTTCAGAGATACTCAAACCTAACCCGTACGTGCCATTCAGTAGGTAGTCCAGTAGAACCATCGCTGAGTTGTTAGAGTAACTTAGTGTGTTTTCTAGGGTGTAGACACCGCCTGCCTCAGTGATAGTATTACGAATCTTCATACCTTCAAGATAGAAGGCTACGTTAGGCACACCTGAGAACTGCGGCTCATCACGGTTCAGTTTAAAGACCATAGAAGCGTGAGCCATCTCAGGGTACAACGAAGTTGACTGGGAAGTATCATTAACTGTTAGTAAGGCATCTGACTGACCTCCATCTTTGTAGAAGTGTATTCTAATAGAATCCTTATAACTGCTATCACGATAGTCTTTATCATCAACTTCCGCGAAGTAAGCACCTGAGATGCCTTCATAGCACACTGCCTGACCTACTATTAAGTATTCCCTGCGACTACCTGTAGCTGAAGCGCTGAGAGCGTCTGCCGACGGGTTTGTGACACCCCCTGTGACATAAGGGGTCTCTACCATTAACAAACCTGTTATGTTGTCGTAGGAAAGCACTTTGTAGCTGTAAGACACAGCGTTTCCTTCATAAAGAGCTAGCTGCAGAGTCCTGCCGATAACCCCTGAAGGGGCATCCATGGGATTATGAGTGAAGGCGACTGTCGCGTCTGGAAGAAAGTAAGCTGCTAATCCAGCATCAATTGTTACAGCGAGGTTAGCGGCGTTGTCCACCCTCGACAAAGTTCGTGCTGTGAAAGCCTCCTCGTGCGTCACAGTGTTACTGGAAGTCCACGCTTCGCCGATAGGAGGCTCTGCGAGAAGCCCACTGCCCGTGTCAAACAGAGTAACCTTGACACCTGTTACGGGTTCTCCTAGACTGTAATTGTCTAGAGGGTATTCACCCCCGCTACTCAGAAAGGCTGTGGCGGCTCCTGGACTTGCATACTGGTAGTCGCTAGCAACTTTATGGAAGACGCGAGCGCCTGCTATCCTGCCCCTACCATATACAACCTTGTAGCTGTCAATCTCCCCCTCTACTGCAATCTCAAAACCTTTCCGCTCGTCAGCCGCTTTCTTAGCGGCTTTAGCGGCTTTCCTACCTTCCGAATACTGATATATAGCCGAAGCTGCTGATAATACAAATGAAACTACTCCAAAACTCATAATTATACCTTCTTGCCCCATAAGAGTTTCAAACTCTCGGAGCCTTCGTAAACTTGATCAAAGGAGGTGTCGCCAGGGTACTTATCTTGCAAGTACGTCTTCGAGGTCAACAATGTCCTTGAGATGTCTAGAGAACCTACCGGTGAAGAGCCCGACAAGTTAAGCACAACCTCTTCATCAAGTGTTATGCTGTAAGCTGCCTCGTCAAGTCTACCTTGGTACAGCGTCATAAACTCAGGATAAACACCACCAGGGTCTGTCGCAAACTCAGTGACACCTGAAACATTCACTAGACCTCCTACTACTTTCAGAGGTGAGCCAGTGAAGTGTGAAGTGTTGCCGCCACCCTCAATAAAGGGCTTCAAGGCATACTGAGGATCTACGATTGTTATCCTATAGGCTTCCTTGTCGAGAATATCTGACAATCGGGGAGGGTCAAGTGAGCTCAGGCCATTATTGCTGTAATACACCTCACCATCGTAAGTGAAATCATAAGGTAGTGAAGTATACCTGAAGGCTGTACCTTCTTTGTTAGGGCCTAACTTAACCAGGAAGAACCCTGAGGTAACGTTTCTTGACATCAACTCTTGAAGAGTCGCTGAGAGCTTTCTCATAAGGCCTCCACGAATTTTACAGTACCAGGGTCAGCAAGTATCCCATCTGAGTAACGCATCCCTATGACGGTATCTGCGTCATAGTAGGCAGACATAACAACATCCTCACCTAGCGACACCGCCTCAGTATCAGTCAAAGGGCCGACTAAGGGTGGGTGTATCTCTACCGACTGGTTAAGAGTCTCATCGGACATGCCGATAACCATGTAGACCTTAGGGCTGTTTGCGAATCTTATGAAGCCGCCTTCCACTAGACACGCACCGCTGTCGATTGCGAGGGCTATATTCACAGCCCCTGGTAGATGCACACCGTTGACTGCTGCTGAACCCTTTGAGACTACTAAACCTTTAGAGGGCACGCCTACCCCAAAGGCATCAGCTGCCTCTATAATGGGCTGAGGCATCCTTATGAAGACCAATGCACCGATGTCCTTTGTTATTAAATTGATGAAGAACTTGTGAGCAGCCCTGTTCATGAAGACGTCTGTTTCAATTTCCCACCGCTGTGCTGTGCCTACACTGTGGAGCCGACGTAGGGCTACCGTGTCTGAGGCTGAATTAGTTTTATGAGAGATCACTTGCAGAGGTGCTGCAAACACACATATCAAATCGTCCTCTGTGAAAGCTGAGGCAGCTGTTGCTATTTCTAATACACCGTACATGTACTTACTCCTTAAAGTGAGGAGGGCCATTACAGCCCTCCATATTATCTACCTGCTTCGTGATTGTTTCGGTTGACACCTTTTGCAATCTGAGGCAGCATCTTATAGATTTCGCTACGTGTTTGACGCGAAATATCGCCTGTTATGCTGATGTGGAAGGTCGAATCACCCCTTCCGCTAGCCATCGCTGGGCTGGGCTTGATAAGCGAGGTCGTAGAGCTGACTGAAGCACCGACCATACCACCAGTAGCATAACCATCTATCCTGTTACTATTTATCGCAAACAGTAAATCTTTATGCTTAGCGGTTTGTGCTGCGTTGACAATAAACTCGCCTGTGGACAGCTTCGCATTGATGCTATCTGAGGTCCCAGTGCCTGGTCCTCTGAGAAGCCCTCCTGTAGCTGCATACGTACTGTAGTCCACGTAGCTAGACCCAGCTGAGGTGTCAGGAGCGCTGTTACCCAGACCACCTAGCGCACCTACCACTGACTTGCCAATGCTCACAGCCAGCCCTAATAAGCTAGGCCCATCACCGCCGCCTGCTGTGAAGATACTATAAAGACCTTTGAACAAGTTCGAGAAGGAGCCTGAGAGTATTGCCATTCCTGACTGGAAGATACCGCCTAACACCCCAAAGAAACCACCTTGCTTAGCTGAGTTTTCTCCCAACTTTGCAACAACAGTCGCTGAACCTTTCAAGCAAGGGTCTATACCTGTTTCACTACCGGGCACTGCACTACCGCCTTCAGAGCCACCTCTTAACCATCCTGACACACTTCCCCAGAACTTTTGACCCAGGCCTTTTAGCTGACCTGTAAGCCAACCGTCCTCACCTGTTATAGGGTCTAAGAGCGCATCCACAAAGGTGTCTAGCACCGAGGATGTAAATGCATCCACAACGCCTGTGATCAAGTCTTTAACATCACCTGAACCATCTAGAAGACTTCTAAACCCTTCATTTACGCTGGAGCTCACTGAATCTGCAAATGTCTCAGCAGCAGCTCTCGCTTTCTCAGCAGGATCTCGACTAGCCGTCTCAATATGTTCAGCTATTTGTCGAAGTATTTCATTGTAGGTGAAGCGTGCGCTTCTCGCGAGAGGTCCGCCAGCTGCTTGCTCCACTGCTATTCGCGCATTGTCAGCCTTAGTGACGAGACTTTCTAAGTACGCGCTATTCACCTCGGTAAACAAGTCTGAAGTCTCCGACTCAAAGCCTATATCATGCAGCGACAGACGGCCCTGTAAGTTCTTGACAACAGGCGCTGGCCCTTTGCTAAGCTGTTTCTGAAGCACTTTTATCTGCTCTATGAAAGAGACTACAGGCGCTGCTGAGACACCATCAAGATCGGCGGTCTCCATCTTTGCAGCCCAATTAGTAGCTCTATTGAACATACTTATCAGCTCAGGCCTCGAGAGCTTATGGAGGTTCTTCTGGAGACTTTCCAGTGCAGGGTAAGCCTCGACTATCGAGCCCAATAATTCGCGATTAGACAACGAGTCCACATTCTGCGCACTTACCGAGGACTTTCTATTGGCCTCCACTTTAGAGCGCCTTGCCGATAACGAAGTAAATGTCGATTCCACTTCAGCGAGATCTGCTACTAACTGGGAGATGTTCTTGACGTTGTTTTCGTCTTGAAGCGCAAGTCTGATACCCTCGGCCTCTTGACGTGCAGCGAGAAGACCTGCAACCACGCCATCATCCATGTACTGGTACAGGGCTTCATCAATACCTGCAGCACTGAGACTTTCCAATATCTTAGTAGGCGTCGAATGGAGGCCTTTCAAGGCAGCTTCCGACAAGGTTCTTTGGAATGCTGCCTGCCTCTTGAGTATCTTAGAGACCTCTGCAAAGTCTGCATTCTTGCCTAGTGCAGCCATTTCATGCGAGATGCTACTAAGGCCCTTTGAGGCGGCCAGTAGCTTGGTCAATTCAGCCTCGTCGAACAGACTCGTATCTGAGATACCTATTTCAGACAGTGTAGAGGCGAGCGTCTCAGCTGTGTAGTTGACTTTTGTAGTGGCTAGCTTAGCCAGTCGCAAATCTTCTAGAGCGTCCTCGATAAATGATGGCTCATTTGTGTACATAGCTCCTGACAAGCGTGTCAATGCACCTGACACAGAGAGAATCTGCTTCTTGGCCTCTCCAAGCCCTACATTACCCACCAGTGTGTCGAAAGAGAGCCCTACAGTGTCCGCGAGCTCTTTCAAAGGGTCTGCTGAGAAGTGAGAATTGACTGACTCCTCAACTATCTTGGCGGCTTTCTTGACGTAGTCGTCTAGGGCTTTTCGCTTGTTCTCTATCTCTGGAACAAGATCCAGCTCGGCCTGCCCCTTATTGGATAAGAAGCTGAGTATACCTGTGCTACCTGTAGTGGTCTTGAAAGATTCATTACCCTCTTCATTAAAAGACTTCTTGAAACCTTCCAGTTCTTCCAGGTCTTTCAGCAATTTGGCTTTGAAAGATTTAGAGAAACCTGCTGTGGTTGTTTCAGAGAACACTGGCAGAAGTTTAGCCATACGCTCATGGAATACCTTATTATAGGCACTTGCATCATTGTACGCGAGGCTCTGCACAAACTCATTAAATTCACGACCTAGCAGCTTTCTATTCGCCAGATTGTTATTAGCCTCACCGGTAGTGCCGATATCTTCATCGGCAAGCTTCGAGGCTCTTTCACCGTAACCCTCTAGGACACCTAGGTCACCAGGCCTTAGCGCAAAATCTCGCGTATTCAAGGTCAAGTCTAGCTTACTCAAGTTAGCTTCAAGACCCGCGATACGTGAATCAAAAGCCTCTATCTGAGCTGCTCTCTTGGCAAAGGCAGAACCACCTGACATAGCATCCCGTATGACCTTCTCATAGCGATACACTTTCTCTAAAGCGTCTTCTATTTCGAAAGGATCTTGTGGCAACTGCCCCGGAGTGTTGACTAACTTATCGAAATCCTTTGCGTTGCGGTAGTAGCCTATCAAACCCCTGGACAACTCTTTCTGAAAGGTGGAACCGATATCAAGTTCCAACGACTCAAACTCAGATACAGCAGCTGTCAGTTTATCAAAACCGATGGGTTTAACATTGGCACCAAACACATGACGCCCTTCGCTTAGAGCATCTCGGGCTTTCTTACGTTCGCCTCTCGTCGCAGAGGGGTTCAATAGAGTCGTAAAGCGTCTCTCTGCAATCAAAGCATCTACAAAGCCCTGACCGATCTCTCCACCGATAGACGAACTTCTCTTGAACAGGTCATCCATTGAGGCCTTGAACTCACCCGTAGAAAAGGCTTGACGTGATCTAGCCGCATCAAGTGTTGACTCCATCCCTCTTTTCAGAGTCTCTATCTCTTTACGCAGGCTGGCCTCGACGCGTCCTGAGTTGGCCTTCTGATCAGCGGCTTCACCGATCCTATCCTCCAGTTGCTCAAGCCGCCGCTTGATCTTGTTAGTGACTCTCTTGCCAGCCCTGTCCATATCTATCTCAGGGATGTACCAAGTTATCTTGAACTCTTGTTTAGCAAACTCTGCCAGCTCTTTAGAGAGGCCTGTACTCTCGTCAGTCTGAAGCTCTTTCTTCCAAAAGAATATAAGCTTCTTAGCAGCTTCTAACTGCTTCTTGACGCTTTCTAAGAACGTACCTTTCTCACCAAACAGGAAAGTGTACAGAAGGCCTGCGCCTACAGTGACCACTCCGACTAGCGCCGCAATAAGTAGAGCTGGGACGCTAACGACAGCTGAAAGAGCGATACCAACAGCTGCGGCAACTCGTACAGCAATCTTCCTGACAACACCTAAGAGGCTTGCAAGGAATGCCTTTCCAAAGGAAGACGCTGCAACAACACCTGCGATAGTGCCGAAGGCAGCACCAAACTCGCCACCTAACTGGGAACCGAGAGTTCCCCCAATAGCTGCGCCGAGAAGCCCTGGTAATAAGCTTCTCAAAGGTGACATAGCGAGTAAGACTGTTCGAGACACACCTACTGCGTAACTACCAAAAGCAGCTAAAAGACTGCCTGCATGACCGGCCACCTTGAAGGCAGTGTCTTTCGAGATAAACAGGAGAGCTAGCCAGCCTACCGTGATGGTTTCTAGAACTGTGCCAACAGGATTACTATTGAAGTTCTTTTCAAACGAACTGAAGAAGCTATCTAGGACACCTACTTCACCTAACTGATCGGCAGTGTCTTCACCTGCTCTCACGATACTACTAAACAAGAATAGCACCGCACCAAGCACAGCGAACTTACCATACTTAGAGAACAAGAACTTCTTGAGAACGCCTTGTATACCACCCTTCTGGTCTAACTTATATTGAAAGGCAAAGGATGCAGCGAGTATATCTCCATACAGCTTTGTGACAGCCGTTGAAATAGCTGCAAATTTAGTTGAGAAGAAGTCGCCGCTAAAAGCTCTCTGGAAGCCTGCCGCAGATTTAGCGAAGCCGACCTCCATACTAGTGCTAGCACCAATAGCCAGATTCCTGACGTATTTGTAGAACTTAGCAAAACTCTTGACGCCTGTATCGATCGCGTGATCAAGCTGTTGGTTCATGTCAGTAGAGAAGGCTTTTACAAGATCTCCCAGGCCTTTAAACAAACTCGCTTTAGAGAAGCCCTCAAGGCTGAAAATCTTATCAAAGGTCTTTGAGCTTGCGATACCAGGTGCAAGCTTTGCGAACAAGCTTACGAAAACGGAGCCTACCTTCTTTATCCCACTAATTATACGTGGAATGCCCCCAGCGCCAAACAGCGCAAAGTACATCAAACCGCCCTTTACAGCGAACTCAAAGAAAGAACCCTTCTCTAGTACTCCATCAAACACACCTAGATATGCAAGAACGGAACCTAACGCAGCGATGATCTGGAGGGTGGCACCTTTGCCGAATAGCACTGAACCTATCACGCCTTTCTTGCCAAACGAAGAGGCTACCTTTCCTGCAAGGGTCTGTATCTCCTCAATGTATCCAGGAAACACCCCTAGGTGTTTCAACAGGTTGAGCACAGAAGGCCCAAAGAAGTAAGCGCCCAACAGCCCTAGAGCGCCTGACGTACCAGTAGCGTCACCTATAGCGAATATCCCTGCTATGGCTGTACCTATTACAGGAATGCTCTCTAAGAAGGAGCGTGTGAAGCTAGAAGCAGCAGCTGCAAACCCCTTAGCAAGATCGGGTAGGCTTCTAAGGATAGCACCTGCTAAAAGGCCTAGGGCTTCACCGATTATTGAACCTAGACTTCCTTCAATTTCCTTACCTGTGAGTCTTTCAATAAACTGTGATGCTACCCCTAAAAGAGTGTGCAAGAGCACTTTGCCAAAGGCTTGTGGTATAGACTTAGCTTGGAACAGTTTTGTGAACTGCCCTACATTAGCCACGACAGTTGCAGCTAGCAACGTTTTAAGTGTTACACTAGCCTTTACAAAAGCTTCTGAAACAACATCACCAAGCTCCGTGGCATCTATCAAGTTGGAGATACTAAACTTTGAACTCTCAAAAGGGTTCTGTAAAGTGAAGGCTGAGCCATTCAGAGCGCCAGCACCTTGTTCATACAGACTTTTGAAAACTTGTTCAGCACCTCTCCTGAACTTGAGCAGACCTGCTTTCGACTTGGCCCACAACGTACTGGAGCCGTTGACCACACTGTCTACGAGGTCTGTCCACCAAGAATTCCCTATCACTTTGTCGTAAAGCCAGAAGAAAGCTTTCTCAGCGCCTTCAGCGAACTTCTGAATACCTTTCAAAGCAACTGTCAGACTATCCACCAACAGTGCTGTAGCAAACGCACCTGAGAGTATCACAAGATTTTGAGCGATACTCAACAGCACAGGCGTTATTGTGGCACCTGCCAAAACCGCTAGACTGAGCTGTGCAACGAAATTAGAGATGACATAACCTATCGCTACGAACGAGACATACACGGAGGAAGCCACAAGTGAGAGGGTTGCAAAGGCAACAACTACAACGCCAAGAGTAGGGTGTATGTCTGTCAGCACATCCAACAGTGCGATGAATGTTGAACTGACTAGAGTCTTGAAGGTCGCGAAAATAGCTACAGTGTCAACTAGGAGTTTCTTGCTGAAATCAATAACACCGTTTATAAGGTCAGGCCACCATGAGTTGCCTACCACTTTGTCATATAGCCAGAAGAAGGAGCGCTCAATCTTTGTGACAAAGGTAGAAATAAAGTCAGAGATCTGTTCCAAGGCTGATTTCTTGCCTGTGAAAGCGCCTATAACTTTTTCAAACAAACTCACTTTAAAAGGTTTAGAAAGAGCTGTACCGATAACTGCCACGGCACCTTCGACAGCAAAAGCTGTTGTCCATAAAGGGTCTAAGAAGACTTTCAATTGCCCTAATGCATCTCGCACTATCTCTGCGAAGATGCCAAGAGCGCTACTAGCCATATTAAAGGCCAAGGGCAATGTCATGAAGGCGTCGCGCATTGCACTGAATACCTGAAACAGTCCAGGTGCAAGTGTGTCAAGCAGCAACCCACCGGCTTCGTAGAACTTTCTAGACGTTCCTGAGATACCTCTCAAGAGTTCGATCAAACTTTCGCCGAGTGTAAACAGTTGACCTGGCACGAAACCTATAAGGCCGTCACCGATTAATCCGAAGTACCTAGCGCTCTTCTGAGCGAAGGTGTACAATACCACATCGGTGGATATCAGGAAGCTGGCAATAGAACCGCTGTTAGCTACTACGGCTTTTGCTAGATCTCTGAGACCTGCAGCATACTGCCGTAAGTTCTTAGTACTGAAAACTTTCTGGATGGTCTGGACGTCAAAGCCAGAAGCTGCCCAATACCTCGGTGAGAGCCTCTTTAAGTTTCTTACAGCTATCTCAACATCACTCTCTATAGCGATCACGTCTATGAATTTGAAACGCCGCCATCTGCTGTACCAACCACCGAAGAAGTCATCAAGACTTCTTATAGCGCCTCTAAGGTCTCCTTTAAGAGTCCTTGTAAGGTAGCCACGAGGGATTACTGCTAAGAACTGTTTACCAAGCGTTAGCAAGATAGAGCCTAGAGGCTTGAGGATCCCTATAAATGTCTGGTTAAAACGCTGCAGACTGATATTCATGTCTATACCGAAGTCGAAAGCAGACTCGGAAGCTTCACGCATTTTATCAGCAATCTTCGCCACGCCTCTTGACAGGGCGACACTTAAGTTCAAGCCTTTGTCAAAAGAGAACAGCATGAGCTTGGTGCTGTCGAGAAGTACGGCATTGTTCTGACGCAAGGTAGGAACTACATTGGCAAACTCTTCACCAATCTTACCAGCTTGTGAGCGAAGAGCATTGAAGACTGTGAGAGTCGTCAGCTTGCCTTCTTCAGCCAGATCTTTCAAAGAACCGTAAGCCACACCCATACCATCGGATATAGCTCTTGCTACTCTAGGCAGCTGCTCTAAAACTGCCAGCAATTCTTGACCACGTAGCTGACCACTAGAGAGGCCTTGACCCATCTGCACAATAGCTGAGTTGGCAGACTCCGAAGCCGCTCCTGACAAGGTTATAGACTTCTGAATGGCCTCAGTTACCTTGAGTATTTTTCTTTGGGCAATATTCTGCCCATATAGAGAGCGACCTAGCACCCCATAAGTGTTTATCACGCCTGTTAGCGCGGTTTTGGTACGTATTGATATTGCGAGGGACTCTTTCTGAACTTCATTCAGTTCACGTGTTCGTCCGGTTACAACGGCAATCTTGTTTTCCATCTCAGCGAAATCCGAAGATATCTTTGAAACTGCTGTGAAGATACCCGCTGTTGCTGCAAAACCTGCGAAGGCTTTGACCAGACCGTTAACTGTTTTAGCGGCATTAGAAGTCGTCCTCTCGATATTTTTAACAGAATCATCTATTCTGCCTAAATCGCGTTCGGCCTTCGAGGTTTTAGCAGTTACGTCAATTACTACGCCTGTCATAAGACCTCCTATTAAAATGCCCCACAGAAGGAATAAACCTTTTATGGGGCGGGTGTTTTAAATTTTCTTTGGAACCACAATGATTCCGTCAGGCTCAACGCCTGCAATACCGAGCAGAGTCCTTTCTACGAACTTCTTCTCAGCTTGAGGTGAGCTTCCGTCGTTCAAAGCCTCAATATGTTCAACAGCATTCTCTAAAGACGTGCCATTGATCTTCCATCCATCACGAGCTTCACCTGTATCCACTGGAGTAGCTAGCTTCAACTTAGCAAGTGCTTCATGGCGCTTTAAAAGAGTCTTTGCCTCAGCTTCTTTACGAAGGTCAGCCTTCAACTCTTTCATCGCCAATTTGCGATACTTAACCTTCACGAGAAATCGACATCGTCGCCTCCTTTGGCACCAAGCATCTTGCTGAACATCGTAGATTGCTTCAAGTTAGCTACGTCTATCTGTCCAGGCTTCATTTTAGGGATGTTCTCTTGCATCATCCTTAGTGAAGGAAAGATTTCCTCTCCCTTAGCCTCACTGCCGAATGTTCTCATGAGCTTATGAGTGCGGTCATCCTCACGCCAGCCTAGAGGCCGTTCACGAAAATACCGCATCCACATCTTAAACTCATCAAAAGGCATCTCATCCCGCATCTTGTATACGGGCATCCTTAAGTTTAGAGCTAGCTCAAAAGTGAGTAGCTCCTCTTCAGTTAGTTTCCCTCAACTGCGGCTCCAGCTGAGAGACCTGAGAACTCCATGATTGCATTTGAGAGACTAGTCACTTCTTCCATAGGGAAGCTCTCGAAGTCTTCGTTAGAAAGCTCAGAAGCACCTTCTGCACCTAAGTTGATAACTAGACGAAGTACAGCGAAGGCATCTTCGGTGTTCTCATTCTCTTCAGCATTAGTGCCATCAAGGCCAGAACGCTTAGCGGCAGCCTGGATTTCTTGGGCCTGTTTAATAGACAGCTTGAAGATAGTTACATCTTCACCCATAAATTTGGTTGTCTTTTGGATTTTCTTGTTTACCAGTTTTTCAAAACCTGACATCGTGCTATTCTCCTTTGAAGAGATGTTGATTGGCGGATTGGAACTCATCTAGATTCTTCCTCATTGTATGTAGAACTTGTAATGCATCAAATACTTCTTTAGCCTTCTCAGGCTGATCTTTGAATTCTACAGTTCGATCGAATGTTTTTCGGATGCTGATATCGATAGCCTTTCGCATGTGCTTGGCAGTAGTTCTAAGAACATAGCCAATACTAAAAGGGTATTTAGTGGGTGATTCAGACATGGTTTAATGATCCTTATAAATGAAGGGGACACATGAGCGCCCCCTATTTTGACTATACGGTGTACGGTCCGAAGAACGAAGACTGCATTGTCAGAGTGATGGTTGCTTGGTTAGCATCTGTCAAGTTTGGTGAAACCTGAATTGCTTCGAGCTTACCGATCCAGTAGTAGTAGCTGTTCTGTACAGAACCCATTCCACCGGCAGTAGCCAAGTAGGAAGCAGGCTCAGAGTTCAAAAGAGCAAAGCGCATGATGTACTGCACGCCATCACCCACAGCGTCACCAAGAAGAGAACCGTCAGCCCATTCAGCAGCAACGTAGTTCAACGTTAGCTCCATAGAAGGTGCATCAGCCTGTCCCTGAATCTGTTGGGATGTCTTACTACCGTACACAGGTACGTTAACGATATTCGGAGGTGTACCCATTGAAGGAAACTCTCGAACGTCTTTTACACGCACAAATGTCTTTGTAGTGTCATCTTTTGTACCGCCAATAGAGGCGATTTCAGCAGCAAAGTAGTCATCAAACTCAGTGGCTGTGTCTAGCGCAGCAATAGCTGCACTGCTCGGGTCGGTGATAGGCATTGCAATCGATAGATCGGAAAACAGGCCAGCACCAATTGAAGAGATATGTGTCATTTCTAACTCCTAACAAAATGTTTAAAGGTAATTGAGTAGACAGATTTGTACAAGTCGGGGTTCTCTTTATCAATTCCGCTAGTGGCGAAACTACTGCCAAGAAACTGTGAGGTTCCTTCACCGGATGTCAAAGAGTTCCCTACTAGGAAACCGTCTAAAAAGTCAGCTATCAAGGCTGCACGAAGAGGCCCTTGGCCCCTAGGCGTGTATATATCTGCACTTAGTATTCCACTTCCCGAGCCAATGTTGATACCACCTCCTGAAGGTATCACTGATACGTGAACGTATTCAGCAATGTCAGCAGGACGAGGCACATTGTCCGGTATTGTAGCGATATTTAAGTCTGCCCAAGCGGTCATTGCAAAGACTGAAAAGACGTCTGAAACGATGTCAGCATACTTAGTCATAATGCAACCCCCTTGAAGGCTTTGATGAGTGTCACGAAAGAGTTGACCCCGTACTCCACGGAGAAAGTGTATGAATTGCCCTGGTACTCAAGTATGTCATACACTGACAGGTCACCAACCTCTTTACGTTTAATCAACAGCGACTTTTCGTTGACCTTAGTCTTCTTGCCGCTCTCAATTTCAATCACCTCAATAACAAGAGGGACTTCCGTCGCCAGATCAGGTACACTACTCCCAAAGTCGAAGCCCGAGGACTGCTTCTTCTTTAATGTACCTTCCGTGACGAGGTCGCCCAATGCTTTGAAAGCCGTTTCCAAGCCCTTATCAATAGTAGCTGTTAGTCCCACTAGTTAACCCTCCACCATAGTGCAGCACCACCATTCTTTCGAAAAGGGGCTACTAACCGGTAGACAGTAGGTGGGGTGGAGCTTACTTTGCTCAGGCCTTTGAGCTCAATAGGACCTACTTTAATATCATCGATGGAAGAGCCTTCGTCTAACACATCTGTGTTCACAAGAAAGTGGTAGGCCATTTCGACCACCGCCTCCTTGACACGACTCGGGATTTCATCTTCAACAAACTGAATAAATTGACCATGTAGCGGATCGAAATACTGACCACTACGAGGAAATGCTAAAGTCTGAGAGACACTGACAGTTATACCTTCCCAACTCATTGCGTTGAGCGTACGGGAGGCCGTCACTAAGGATTGCTCCTTATCAGCGTCAGAGGCATCGACCCATGCTTGGGAGTTTGCCCTGTCTGCCATATAGCCGTCAGCGTCTGCGAGACTAACATAACTGTTAACCCCTTCTTCTAAAGCCATCAGCGTCTCTCCTATTTAGCTATGGAATACAGGCAAAATGCCTAGTGATAATGCTGAGGCACTCTTACGACCCCAAGAACCTGTAGTTGAAGCTAGCGTGCCTGAACCAACACTAGTTAGCAACTTAGGAGTTGAACCTTCAACAGCATACTGATATTCAGCATCAGAAGGGAAAGCTTCTTGTCCACCCATCCAGTCGTAACCAGCAGGTGCAAGTACGTAGCCCCAACGATACCAAACAGCTGTAGTACCACCACCTTTATAGGCAGAAGCATCGCGCTCGATTTCTACATCATCAGGAACAGAAAGGTTCTCCATTGCTAGAGCGCCTGGCTGCACTAAGAAAGTAGTCTTAGTACCGACAATATCCACGCCCACGCCTGTATTCAGTTTTGTCAACTGAGCAGAGGTGAAGCCTTGAGAAGCACGCGTCTGGATTAGACGGAACTTGCCTTGGAACATGGTGTCGAATGAGATGTTACCATCAACAACCTTGGTGTCGTCCACTAAGTTAGCAGCACGGAATGAAGCCATAACTTCAGGCGAAGTGATGCAATAAACGTACTCAGGCTCGTAGTCTTTATAAGCCATTCCAAGAGCTTGTAACAAGCCGCTTGCACGTTGTGCACCAATATTAGCAGCAGCAGCATCAGTAATGATTTTGCTAGCGCCTAGATCGACATAGAAGCCATACTTACCGTCAGTAGGGTCATTGTCAAAACTCTGACCACCAAGACCAGTCGCGCCACTTGCAGCAGCACAGCCAGCTAAGGCTTCAGAGATAGCTACACCTTTCAATACAGAAAGAATAGCGTTGTGTTCGTCATTTGCTTGAGTTTCACCAAAGTCTTGACCGATCTTCTGCAGACCGTCTTCTTGGGTTACTACTTGTTGCATGTTCACTTTCTCAGCACCGTGAGTACGTACAGTTTTAATGTAACGCAAGTAGTCGCGAGAAGTGGAACTTTTTGTACCAGCAGCGGAATCAGTAAGTGATGCCACGTTGATAGTCGGGTTTAAAGGTTTGCGCCAGCGAATCTGGCCAACAAATGTTTCAGTGCTTGGGTCGATCTGGTCGTTTCCACCTACAATAGCAGTACCAGATAACTTACGTGCAGTTGTGTAAGCCTCATCTGAGTAAGCACCAATGGCCTCTTGCAAGACGTAGTTAGAAGCGCCTGCTAGGTTTGATTGAACTGTCATGTCTTAATCCTTAACGATTTTTAGGTCGGCTCCGGACAAGTTTACCTTCTTCGGCCATCTTAATGACTTCCGACTGTGACTTATCACTGAGTTTCCCTTTGGGTTCGGGTTCTCCGCCAGTAGGTGGTTTTAAGTCCGGCCCACTTGACGATTTTGGTTTTAGCAAGAACTTATTGTCTTCCTGCTCGAAATATGTCTTGACAACAGTGCTCAAAGAGTCACCTGCCTTACTCCGCCATACACCTTGGTCATCCTTAACTAGGCTGTCTGCAATTTCACGCTTGGCTAAACCTTTAGCCTTAGCATTGCGAAAAGTCATTACACCTAATTCATTGGCGATCTGACCGTCTCTAGACAACTTAGTGTTCTCAGACGCTAATGCTTCTAGCTCTGCTCTCAAAGTAGTGTTCTGTAATTCCAGAGCTTCCTTTTCCTTACCCTCTGCCTTTAGCGAATCAATCTCGTTCTGTGTCATGGTGGCTTTTAGCTCTGCGACCGTGGTCAACAAAGTATCGCGCTCAGCATATGCACCGTCGAGTTTAGTCTTGATGTCTTTAAGCTCTTCTGCAACAGCCGTTTGTACCGCAGCCTTTAACTCAGGAGTGCTGAGGTCTACTGTGGGTGGTGTTGCTGGTGGGGTTACAGGAGGTGTCACCGGTGGGGTTACAGGAGGTGTCACGGGGGGAGTTACAGGTGGTGTTACTGGATCTGGCATCTTTATTTACCTTAAGTACGACTTATTGAAGGATCAAGTACAACTCAACCCTAGATTAATAGAAAGAGGATTTAGAGACCTCCGTAGAAGTCTCAATGTTTCAAAAACTAGCTAAAATTTTAAAAACGTCCTGGGTTAATTCAACGGGCTAGAGCTAGCCAACACCGTACCAACCGAGGTCTGAACTGAAGTCACTTTTGAGCTCTTTCAGTATCTCCTCAGCTCCTAGCACATCTGTGTCTTTAAGCAGACGCCCTCCTACTCTAGAGCGGCCAACAACAGGTATTAGCCCGATGTCAATCGCTTCATTCAAGTATTGGTCGTAGAGATGTCTAGGAAGACCTCTTGCAAGCATCTCATCTAGGGTCTGCTTAATAACATTACGATCTACCAAGTTAGAATAGATCTGACGAAGTGCCTGACGAGCATTCAACATTTCTGCTGCATTAGCGAAGAAAGCATCGTGAATTGTTGATGTTTGGACATCTGCTGACTTACCCCATAAATGGAAACGCTTAACGATGACGGCATCATTTGAGTGGTTGCCGTTTACACCGTAGGCTGTCCTAGCTTTGGTGGCATCGGCTACATCATTGATATTACCTGAGTCATTTATAAACTGCTCCCACCAAGTGGCCTGAGACTTCTGAGGTATTTGCAAGATATTATTCACACGGTTGCCATTCTTGTCTATATATGACAATTTCTCTTCAAAGCTCTGTGTGAAGTTCTGCTCAATTACCTTTCCGTCAAAGTTCACCCAGGGCACATTAGTCCAGCGCTTAGGCAGCTTATTGGCAGTCATAAATTCGATCCCATCAGACAAGGTCTGTCCTAACAACTTATAACGCAAGAACTTCACACCAGTCCTTCGAGCTTCAGGCGGTCGAGCACCTAAGAGCATGTCATAAAGGCTGCTATCCTTTCCGTAGGGGCTGTAACGCTTCATGAACTCTTCAGTTATCAATGTGCCTTTCTCTATACCAAATAGGCTAGCTACACTGTCAGGGATCTTTTGACCTTTACCTGCCTCACCATAGAAGGATAACTTAAAGATGCTCTTCCAACCGAATGCACTATCAGATGGTTTAGCATTCTTCAAGAAGTCTTCAGCCAACCTTCCAAAATACTTAGTAAAGTCTTTAAGAATAGGTACTTGTATGCTCAAATGCTCGCTCATTATCTTGGCTATCTGACGGAAGTCATCAGGGGTTATCACACGGTTGTAACTCTTGGACATGCGCTCTAGCAAACCTTTTGTCTCAGGTGTGAGAAACCATAAGTCTTCCATCATGTCAAGGCCTGGACTAGTGCCTTTGTTAAAGGTGTCCCTGACGTCTTTTCTGAGGGCTCTTAGAAGCGCTTCACCTTCCTTGTCAAAACGAGCTATCTTAGCTGCTTGGGCTGAAATCTCATTTAAGACCTCATCACGCTCAGCTGCTCTGACAACCAGTGTACCTTCTTCTCGACCAAGTATTTTACCCAGCTTGGCTTCGACATTCAGGATACCGGTACGCTCACCCGCACCATAGAAGGACACCATGTTCTGCGCCTTACTAGCCTTTCGAAGATCACGCTCTGTCAATCCAAGTTTCTCATTAAGTTGTCTAAAACGAGGGTCATTGAAGGTCTCCCTTGCAACCTCATCGTAGAGTCGCCTCTTCTGGGTAGTTGGCACAACATTGCTAAGCTCAGCTAGTTGCTTGTTCTTAGTCGTCAGAGCGATAATCTGAGCACCAGAAGAAGATGCATCCTGCTCCAATGCCAGTGATATCTTGTAATTAGAGAGGGTCTCTAAAGATCGCTTAGTGTACAGGCCTTCTAAATGGTCATCTATCTTGGTCAACTCAATAGCAAATCTAAAGAACTTTCCTAGTTCCTCGGGGTCTACCTGAGCTACGATAGGTGACTCCAGTATAGCACGAATGTCACTAGGCTTCCCACGACGCATTTTACGACCTATCGCAATTAGTTCGGGACGCCACTTGTTAGCAATCTTCTGCCTTCCTGTGATGGTGAGTGAGTCAAACCGACCTTCAAAGAAGTCAGTCAAGCCACCTAAGAAAGCACCTACTTGATCCTGCAAATTTAAGAACTCAGCAGCACTGAAATTCTGTGACTTAGCAGTATTCAAGAAGGGTCTGAAGGTCTCACCTGACTGTGGTCCTATTAAGCCTCTGTCATAGACTCTAGCACGGTGATCGATGAAAGGCTGATTAGAGAACGCAGCATCTTTCTTCCTGAGCCACTCCATAGCTTTAAAACGCTCGTAGGCATCGCCCCTGGAGGTGAGATACTTACGGTAACCGTTCAAATCATCGTAGAAAGAAGCCCTACCTCGGTCATCCTTAAAGTGCATTAGCTTGTCCACGAAGTCGTAGAAGTCTTCATCAACCTTGTACTCGGCCTTAGAAGCCCAGTTGAGTGCGTCCACAAGATCACGATCTACGAGGTCTTCAGGGAAGTCACTGAAAGCACTAGTTGAGGTTATAGGTATACGAGTATCATAGTCGCCCTTCAAGCCGTCATTCACAAAGTATGTCTTGTATCCTGTCTTGAACTTCAGACGATTCCCAGGCGTTGTTACACCGACTCTCAGACCTACCTCTACAGCTCTCGTGAGCTTAGCATAACGCTGAACCCTTGGGTCTGTCACTCTGATGTTCCATGAAGTAGTATCGTAGTAAGCACCAAAATATTGATTGCTCATACGACTCTTCATTCGACGTTTCTGAGTCCCGAAGGTCTCTACTTTAAAGAACTTCTCAACATTTTCAGCTTCAAGGACTCGCATCCCTGCTTTGTACCAAGAGAGGCGATCCCCATTATAGTTGGCCATCTCATGAAGGTCTCTTCCGAGGGCAACAGCAAACTGATCCCTATCAGGCATGTCAGCCATGGAGAGTCTGTGAGCGAACCTCAAGTAGAACTGTTCAAGGTCTTGATTAGTCATCCTTGAATGTAGCTTAAGAGGTATACGGTAATCGAACACGTTACGCAACTCTCTAGCAATCTTAGGAGCTGTCTTGTCCTCCCAAGTGTTCTTGGCTTTGATGTTGCTTATGAAATTGTCGTGCAACTCCTGCAACTGTACAGCGCCTAACACAGGATCTAGATAATTATCTTGTGACAGACGCTTCAGGAGGCCGCTATCAGCTCTCAAAGCAGTCTCAAGAGAATCAGAGATGTTCATCACATCAAACTTCATCTGGCTCACTGAAACAGCCTTAAAGTTCTGCCACACCTCACCGTTCTTGCGGTAACGCGTGAAGAGTATACGGAGGTTGTCAACAACGACGGCACGCTCATTGATACTCATAGTGTCTTCGAGCTTCTTATCTAGTGCGTGTATAACGCCTTTATCAGCTGCACTGAGTGACTCAGAGGCTTCTACACGTTTGAGCGCATTAGTGTGCACAAGAGGCATAGGCTGATATCTGCGAGGGTCATCGTAGCGCCCTGTCACAGGGTTGAAGACCATCTTGTCATCAGTTGGCGGTCTGTTCAGTACAGCAGCCTTCGTGCGCCTCTTATTGCCTACTAATACGCCTCTATAGTTTGTCAAGCTCAGTAAACCGTCGAGTTCAGTGGATTGTAGCTTATAGTAGGTAGCGAGATTGTTCAACAACATCTGATCGTCATAAAGATCTTCAGGTCTTGAGATACCCAGTCTTAGAGCATCTAGCTTGTTCTTAGCAGTAGCAAACCGGACTGTTCCACCGACGGGAACATACTCAGATGATGTCAGCTTACGCAAAGTACGTAATCCTACAGACTTACCTTCAGGATTAGTGAACTTATCAACAGTAAGTTGCTTCGTTCTGAACAATTCCAAGCGTTCTTGAGAGCCTAGATGCCGCAGTTGAACTGCTGATGTCTGTCGTCGCAGCCACACATCATAAGGGACACGTAATGGCGTCAAGCCATCGTAGTATCCTCGCTGCTTCTTGGTCAAGCCTTTTAAGTTACGCTGACGTACTTGGGCAACACCCTCTAGTTTCTGCAGTGAGTCCCATGACTTGAACACTGGTGTGGTTATCGATCTACACCTATAGTGGGCTGGAGGTAGATACTGAGTGTCACCTATCTCATAAATTGAGCCATCGCGGTGACTGCAAATTGGAGTCGTAGCGCTGTCGAGAACGGCCACGTACTGCCACCCTTCGAGCGCTTTTTCGTTGGCCTGATAGACGGCATGGTCGGCTTGCGCGTACACAGAGGTGAGAGCTGTAGTGGTCAGAGCCCTTGACTGATTTCGGGTTATCTTATGGATATTTCCCTTACGGATGTTCTTGGCAATCTCAGGCATTGAAAGACCTTCAGAGATTCCCTTCCTGATCAGCTGGTCTACCTTCTTACGCTCCCCTAAGGTCAACCCTTTCCAGCCAGCTTCTAAAGTCTTGTTACCTAGTAACTTATTACTGAGCACCATGTCTTCCGATATACGTCGTGACTTTGTCTTCCAAACACGCCCCATTACAGCTTCAATGTTCTGATACGCAAAGGAAGCTTGGTCACTGGCAAATGAACGCAAACTATTACGGCTTGCACGATAAGCTTCTTGCGAAACTTTTAAGAATTCTTTGTCAAGTTGCGTTTTTAAGCTGGCCCGAGACGAATCCCTGACCAGCTTGTCCAACCGTTCTTTATGATTACCGAACACATCATCTACTTGACCATGTAATCGGCGCTCATACAACCTGACAACTGCTGCTCTATCTACAATCTTATCATGTAGAACAGTATTAGCGTTGTCCATCTAATTACTCCTGTTGAGATTCATCGTCAAGGCTGACATCATCGTCAACCTCTTCGTTGAAAGAGTCCTCAGTTATTTCTTTTAAAGCATCATCGTCGTCGTACTCTGGCGGCACAAGGTCATTAGCCTTAAGAAGTGCCAGCCATACGCTTCGAGGTAGTAGCTTATTCTCGTACCATTCTGTAGCAAGACGTATCCACTCTGAACCTAGAGGCACAGGGTTAAAGTCTTCAGAAAGGTCAAACTTGATGTCGTCCAGATTGATAGTTATACCGTACTTCCAGTACAACATCACACCTAACACTTGTCGCATCACTAGACTTATCTTGGTATTGAGAGTTCCTAGCTGAGCTGTCTGAGCCGCATTACGTATCTCTAAAGCAATCCCACTTTGGGCTGTCTCAGGTGATAACATGCGGATACCTAACTTAGCCATCTCGATCATGGCATTAGCAATAGCTGTCTCCATGTCTTTCAAAGCATCTGTAGGTGTCTCCATGACGCCAATAGTATCGCCCTTAGCGAGCTTAAGCCAAGAGCCTAATCCACTGCCTACAACCTTCTGAAAGTCGTCTTCAGACATATCGGAGGCAATGTAAGGCGTGTACGTTGATGCACCATATAGGAGGTGATTTCTCCGGCTCATCTTATTGTAGAGAGAGACTTCCTTATCGACCAACGGTGTCAACAGCGGAGCACACACATCAATACTACCGTTAAGTGGCCACGCTGGGATGAATTTAAGTCGCTTCCCTTGCATGGTGATGTCGACGTGGGTGTCCTTGAGATTCCAGTCTTTGCCATCTGAAATGAACTCACGTATCTGGTAGGCACCAGTACTATCTAATTCATGCACGTAAACGATAGGGACGACCTTAGGGTGAAAAGGACTGTCGGGATCAGGAGTCTCCATAGACTTCTTAACGATCACCTGTGAGAGTACCGTCTGACCGTCTTCATCCTTCACACGCCAGTTGATCACCTCCTCAGCTGTCCATAACTCTGGGAACGGAAAGATGTTATCTGGAGTATCTTCTTCGATGTTGTGAGAAGGGTGACTTAACCAGACCCAAGCTCTCGACGTCCTGAGTTCCTCCCATAAAGCCTCATCAAGAAACGATACAAGCGGCGCACCGTCCTTTCCAAAGCTGTTCCTGAGCCAGTCAGCAGCCTCCGAGGGGTACGCTTCTGGTACATCTAGAGTAGGGGGCTTCCTAAGAAGACCACCCACTAGCATCCTTGAGAACTGAGCAACAATAGCAGGGAGTTCTGCCTCGGACTTGTAGAAGTCGTACTGCTGCTGCGTCATAACAGGTGAGAAAGGTAGCAAGATGTTGCTGAAGGATGTTGAATCAAGAGTCTTGTCTAAGATTTTGACAGCGCGTTCACCTTCACACATTGCTTTGTTCTTCTCCCATATAGGAGCATAATGTAGATATTCATCACAGGGTGTTGCAACTGTCTTATTCATACTAGGCCCTCAAGCGCTTGTTGAAGTCCGAAAGACGGCCCACAAAAGTCTCACCAGAGTTGCCACAAGTTGCTTCCACACCGCCGCCTTTGCGTTGAGTCAGAGTCCAGTTGGCAGGAGTGCTGACTACAAAAGGTGTGATCTCTTCAAGAGCTTCATAAGCCTCTACATCGAACGCCTCAAACTCTTCGGTTACTTCCTCCTCAGTCTCTTCGGGAGGCAAGTCAAGGCCGTCTATAGGCGTTACTGTGTCGAGCTCTTCGGTAGGAGTTTCTATGTCAAGCTCTTCGATAGGAGCTTCTGGTTCTTCGGCTGCAGGGTTGATACTGATAGATGTCATTAGGTAACCTTCTTAAGTTTCGTTTCAAATTCATTCGCTAAGAGACCGTGAGCTCTCAATAAGCGTGCGTGTCTACTGGCCGAGGCTTCGTAGACTTTCTTCATAACTGTGTAATACCATTTCTTCAAAATGCAATCCTCAAGGGTGATAAGCGTCACGATAGACATGCCACTCTAGCTCGTGAGTGAGAAATTGATTACCTCGGTTTTTATCAGTCATAGGTAGTGCGACAAGGTATTCTGTCTCACTGATCTTTACTGTACAGGCTACGGATGTGTGATGACCACACACATCGGCTACTTGGAAATCACTGTTGTAATACTCAATATGTTCAATGACATCTTCTGGTTTCCTCAGTCGAGTACCTACAGGAGTATGGTTATTGAAATTACTAATGAGCGTGTTTTGAATATGATTTGCGAACGTATCCGGCAAGTACTCGTTGACGTTGTTGAAGAACGCTGACCTGCATTTGCCGTGGTTGGTGGCCTCTCCTGCCATGTTATAAAAGCAGTGCTCTAAAGTCGGGTTGAAACCAAACAAAGAGTCCTCCTTGTGTAACTGTTTCAGCTTAGCATCTTGAGCATCAGTGATTGTCCCGTTGCCAGTCATAATCAAATAGCTTGGCTTAGCGAAGACTTCCGTCTGTGTAGCAAAAGGAGCAGCGTTTACTGTGAAAGCCAAAGCCACTAATAAGAATGTAGCTATGTACCTCATGTGAATCTCCTGTCTTTTTGGCCACTAATCTTGTGGATTTGTGCAAGCTCTGTGGCAGCTACTTGCACTGGGTTTTCAGGGTCAGTGTTATCCCAAACATCAGGCATGAACGCTATGAGTAATGGTTGAACTGGGTGACGGGGAGTCCCTGTTGTATTACCTGTTAAGTCACCCTCTTCGTCTATTTCCCATTCAGTGCCTACTTGTCTACCATCAAGATACCAAGCGCCACCTATTACAGCTTCACCTGCGAACTCGCCTGCTAGTAGCTGATCGGTTAAATCTAAGCCTGCTTCGTCGGTGTAGTAACTAAATGCTTTGTAAGTGACCCCAGTATCTAGACTGAGGTAGTCTTTACACATCTCAGTGAATAAACCGCCACTACCGTCTGATTTAGTAATCGTGTCGGCAACAGTGTTCAGTTCAGGCCGTAATTCAGGGTCAGCTTGTACTGCTGCAAGCACAGCTCTGGCAGTGTCAGAAAGGGCTATAACTACGTTAATCATTCGCTAGTCCTCTCATCCGTAAGTCCCAGAGAAGCCATAAATTGATCTCTGTTTAGTGTTACGCCCATTAGCTCTGAGACCTTCTCCTGTAGCATCTGTACGTGGGTATCGTGGATCAGCGTAATAGGCTCGTCAATAGAAGCTCGATAGCTTGTTACTTGGCCTACTTCTTGCTCAACATCAGGGGCTATATGATTGCCCCGTATTTGATATATTTTTACTGTCATGCTGCACCTCCATCGGTGATTGTCCATCCATGATCTGTAATAAGTGCGGCTCTTGCTACCCCACCTGCCGTGTTATATGTAGACAGGCCACCCTCAAACGTCACTGAGCCGTTCTGATTAGCGGCTTCCATACGAACCAACATCGCGGAATAGTCTGCTGTATTGATCGTGTTGCCGTTGAATATCTGAACGCCGTTTGTCAGTGCAGGGAATGACAACGAAGAACCAATTGAAGTGATACCCGCTAACTTAAACATTTGAACGCCGTATGTCAGCGATGCAAGCGTTAATGACTCCGGCAGCGCGCCGAGATTACAGTATGAAAACATTGCCCCCGCGCTTGTAAGGCTACCTAGAGTAATCCCTTCGGGTATTCCATCCAAAGCCGTTAAGATGAACATGTTAGAAGCTGAAGTCAAAGTGCTATTGAAGAATCCAAAATGATCTGGATGCACAAGTAACTTAGTCAGGTTCGTACAGCCTCTAAAGGCGTTCTGTTGATTGATGTCATAAGAACAATCTCCCCAGCTCAGAATTCGCAGCAACTTCAGCTTATCACCAACATTATTGAAATGGATAGCTGGGAAAACGCCGGATATTTGAACCTCGTAAACACCTGCCGTTGTATAAACGTGCACCAAATCAGCATCGTTGTAAGTAGTAACGGTTGAGGTTGAACCGTCACCCCAATCGACCACAGCGTTATAAGTGCCGACGTTTCTCGCGGGAATCGTCAGAGTTTCACCATTGCTGGCAATGTTAAATTCCAACACCATAGAGTCGCCATAGTAGGGAACCATGAGCTCCTCGATCTTAGTCTTACCAGTAGCGTAATCAGGGATAGTCCAGCGCTGGATATTTGAAAAGTAATGGGTGTGTGGGTTACTGTAAGCGAGGAAAAGGTTAGCCCATGCCCCGTACGTGCCCCTATAAACCTCATTGTATCCAGTTATCGTCGAAACCACTCCATCTACGTAAACAGTCTTCAAGGCATCGGTTGCGTCGTAGGTTACTCCATGCGCGTATACAACATTTCTACTCCACGCGCCTGTAAATCCTAGAATTCTTTCACCATCATACGTACCTAGCTGATACCCTGAATCAGGCTTAGCGAAGGCTAAATTTGCGGCGGTGACATTGCTGGCAGTTAACCAAGAGTAATAACTAGCGGTTGGAATCTCACTGCCACTGATAGATGATTCTAGGTTGTAGAAATAAGCGCCATTGTCTTGATCGTGGTTTGCCAAATCCCAACGGTAATCCGTGCGGTTAATACTCGCTGCTGCTGAGTCGGTGAAGATCGGAGGCAAGCCTCTGACATCAGTGATTGTTTTGTTGAGATGAACTTCACGCTGACCGAGAATTATCGAACCGGTAGGTGAGGAGCTCTCGGTTGCAAAATCGTCTGACATTGCAGGTGCTATGTAGTGTCTCAAAGATGTAAGATTGGTGTTTGTCATTTCTTGGACAACAACCCACCACAAGCCATCATCAACAATTTCTACATTCTCCGACCCCTCATACTTGTTGAATGCCCCTGTTTTAGTATTCAACAGTACCTTGTTCCACGCACCTCCAACATATAGCGTGTTAAATGCAGGAAAACGTGTCTCATTTTCGTCTTTCTTAACCCACGTTTTGAATGTGTGTACCGACGTATCAGCCACAGTGGCTACCTCAGGGCGAATTACGGAAGGATAATCTGTTTGCGCGTCCGACAGTAGAATCGCTGTATTAGGTTCGCCGGTTAGCCCCACCTGATCTAACGTGAGAGTGGGCGTACCGTTCATCGGGTGGATAATGTCAGTGTTGCTATACACCCACGAGTTTGTAGCATCAGGCGTGTATTGCAACTGAGGCATACCAGTGGCTAATAGATTGTCTGCCCATGCTGAACCATTCCAATATTCAGGGTAATATTTCCAAGGGCCTTGTTCTACGAACTGATACTGCCCTTCTGTGACTACATTACTAGCGACTGTGTTTCTGTTTTGATAGCAGAAGGTTTTGGTTCTGGGGATTTCTTTAATTGATACATTGTCAATAAAGAAGTAATCCCCTGGGGTATGGGCAGAATTCATCCTAATACGTATTTGTCTAGCTACATGCTGTGCGCCTAACAACTTTACAGAACAATGTCGTGCCTCACTGGTCCCACTAAATAACAGAGGAGGTGAAGCATTCTGACCTTCAACATTCAACTCTACAGTGCCTGTGTAAGTCCCTGGAGTGAAATCAAAGGAAAGCTCATAATTCCTTCCGACGACAAGATCATAAGCGTTAGCTGCCTCAATATTTGCGTATTGTGAACCATCACCTATGAATTTGCCCTTATCGTTTTCACGAACAAGACTCGCACCACCTACTGCCGAATATCCAGACGCATCAACAGAGAAATCCGAGTTCGATACAAATTGCAGACCGTCACTCGGTGATGCAGACGTTGAAACATACTCGCTGGGTGTTGTTGTATCTGAACGGCCTGTGGCGTTTTCTAGCTGCACGTCGGTCAAATGAATAGAGCCAGCATCTAAGATGCTAAAACGGATAGCGCCTGAACTATAGACGGTGCCTGCGACGCAGTAGCGTTTATACTCGCTAGTCAGCGTAATGTCCGTGTTGCCTAGTATTGGGTATGCGGTCTGGCTTCGGATACGGTCGGATGTGCCTGCTTTCGCCCGGAATGACAGTATGATAGGTGTTCCTGCCGCATACACATCAGCCGGGACACTAAACCAGCCTCCATCTGACGGGGCGTTTATCTCCGTCTGACTGATTACATTTGTAGTAATCATCGACCACTGATTAGCGTCCGAAGAGTCGGTTATGCCGTTCTCAACTACTCGACCTTTAGCCCACACGGGTTCATTAGCTGCAAACGCATGGCAAATGCCTTGATAATCGGCAGCGTATATAACTGCGGCATGGGTCGAGGTGGGCGTACCCACACCAGTCACCTGTAGCTGCATTACCCCTTCTGCATCTGGGGCTGCGGCTAGCCACTCTAGGAATGCTGAAGGTGTCGAGGGGTCACCACCTTGGGAGAGACCACCTAGAGTGAAACCCAGCGAAGTCCCAAAACTTAATCTTGACCAAGTCATCATGTGACCTCCTAGTAAATGCTCCAAGTGTCAGCTGTCAAGCCTGTGAACTTGACCTTAGAAACGTTAACACCGATTGTCACCAATTTAACCGCAGCGCTATCGACTTCATAAGACGGCTCCATAAAATTAGTGCCATCATAGCTGACTTCGATCTTGGCAGTGGCATCTGCACTATTCAGCACAGCACTGTAAGGGGGTAACATAAATGCTACACCGATAATGCTAGAAGTGCCACCTAATGCAGTAGCTTCGTCTGTCAAGCGGCTATTAAAAGCCTCACGAGTTCCTGAGAAGACCTCTCCAGTGACTCGGTTTACAGCGCCAATATCATCGCCATCGATAGTGATCTCCCAGTTGGAAGGGTTTCTTGTTTCTTTGAAGCTCATTGTGTTGTCCTTTTAAAAGTTAGGGCTCTGTGCTACGCCAGGCCTGTTGTTGATAGGGAACTCATATTCCATTCCGTACCTTATACCGTCAGAGAAATGCTCTACACCTTCCTTCTTATCGATAGTTGCAGAGTCACTGTTGTTGTTCACCCATATGGTGCGTTCTAATGACTTGATAGTGCCCTTACATTCAGGCCTCACAAAGAGATTCGTTTTGCCAGTAGCAGTGCCTAACATACGATTCACACAAGCAACACTGTCAACAATCCCAGGGGATTTACCTCTAGTTAACACTTGAATGTTATACTTCTTGAGTATTGTAAAGTCAGTTTGACCGACTGGTGCACTGGTCTTCCTACTGTTACCGGTGGGGTCAGGGTAAGCGATAATCCTACGATCTGGGCCGTACTTATAACGGATAGCCTTGGCCAGTTCTTCGGTGTCAGGATGTCCCTGAAATTCACTAATAAATTGAGCTTGACCGCCTCTTTTAGCCCAGAAAGATGTTGCTTGAATGCCAACGTTAAAGTCGATATTGCAACGCACAGTCTCGGTCTTCGTAAAGTTCGGTATATCGTCTCTCACATGTTTCGTTCTATCGAACATATAGAAGACTGATGCACCAGACTCTTTAAAGGCCGCCATGTATTCCGACGCGAATGTTATAGGGTCACGATTCTCTTTAATCCTTTCGATCTCGTTGGGATCAATATAGGGCGATGCTCTGTAGTCAAAGCGCCACGATCTCCAGGTCTTATCGTGTTCACGCATGTTAAACATGTCGTATAAATAATTGTAGCCCTTAGGGGTGCTGATTGTCAGAGCACGGCCAGCTGAAGGAGCACCATGAAAAGCTGCACGTTCGGGAGACCACCGAGTATTGATACATGGTTCTATAATGTCCTCCCAAGCCTTCTTAAAGCCCATCCCTTTGTTCCAGGAGGACACTTCATCATTCACAACAAAATAAGCCCCTTTACCACGCATTCTTTCAACAGCTTCATAAGACATTAAACGAAGCATCACATTGTTTGGAAAGGTGAATACTCCTTTGTCCTTAGAGCCTTTTATAGCGTAGTTTATGAGGCCAAGTTCATGAGCTAACAAAGGGTAATAGATGTCAGTCACTTGGTCATAAGTAGGGGCAATAATAAATACATTCTTGTTAGGTACTTTAGCAGACATCTGCATTAATTCAACTGTCGCTGTACTTGCAGTAACAGCACCTAAATAGCTTTTACCAAAACCTCGAGCACATACAGCTGTCCCGAAGCGGCACAATTTGTCTAAAAACAAAGCATCAAAGATGTCTGATTGAGAAGACGTTAGATTGATGTTATTAGTCATCCTCGGAGACACCTATCCTCACAGACCTTCCTGAGGTGCTGTTGATTGACATCATAGGTATTCCTATTGTCTCTATAGCTGTTCCTTCATCAACCCTTGTATACTTGTAACGAAGTAGATCAGAGGCTACTTGACGTAACTGTGCAAGGATTGATACATGAGCTACAGAAGAGTATCTCACAGTCCTTAATTTCTTCCCCATAGGATTCAGTTCAACAACTGAGCTGAAGTTCCTTATATTACACCAATATTTATCTTCTTCTTCGAGTCTCTTATAGACAGCCACAAGCGATATTATAGGGTCGAAATTTGATTGTTCTAATTGTTGCAGTGCAGAGGGACTCAGTATTGGACTCTCTACTACACCTTCAATTGCCTCAGAAGTCTCCTTCATAAGAACTCCTGTTAAGTAATTTATTGGATCCTTAGATTAATTTATAAAGTCTCTTTGAGAAGCTCATCAGAAAACCCTTCGAAGAGATGTTATCCGTGAGGGAGGGGGTATGGGTAAAACCCTCCCTACAATAAAACTACACCTGAAGTTCTATTTCACTATATTTAGAGGTCGATTTAAATGATATTATAATGACACTTTGAATGATATTATAATGACACTTTGAATGATATTATAATGACACTTTAAATGATATTATAATGACACTTTAATTGACCCTACGATGTTTTTATTCTTTCCCTAAACGGGAATTCAAGGTTCGCTCATACTTTTTCATCCGGTTTTTGATTCGTCATTTAGCGTCAGTCTCATAAGTTCATCTCGCTTACGCTCGATTCACTTTTTCGACCTCCTTAAATTCCTCATACAAATACCTCCTTTCAAAAGGCGCTGACATTCGTTCGCTAACGCTCATAAAAATATTTAGATCTCGCTGACGCTCGTTTTACCATTCGCTGACGCTCATGTTTATTGATCAAACTACCCCCTAATCCCCCTTCTTTACTTACATAAGAGTGACCTTGGGAATGTGATAAGAATGTGAGTAATGAGAGAGTCAGTGGGAGGGTCTTACCAGAAGCGTATGGGTTAATTTAACGGGTTATTTTGATGATGGTAGGATGTTCACTTAGAGTAGTTGGAGGATAGGTCGAAAAAAAAAAAAAAAAAAAAAAAAAAAAAATTTAGGAAACCCCCACCCCGAAGGGTGAGAGTCAGTTGAGGTTTGTTTACATTGTACCTAACATTACCCAGGGTTGGAAAGCTGGGAGGTCTTCTCCGACTAACTCTTCGAGTCTCAGCAGTACATCTTCACGAGCCATCATCGAGCAGGCATCATGTAATTCTTGCAATATGCTTAAAGCTCTCTGGTGAAGCTCTATAAATTCACGTTGGGGTTCTCTGCGTAAGGCCTCCTGAAAAGACGTAGACTCTAAACCTCCTGCAAGACCCATGCAGTCACCGTGCTCTTCAAGGAGGAATCCGATGGCACAGTGGTTGCCTTCTGTGTCCTCATAAACGCATGTCTCGAAGCAATTTGTGGCTTGCTTGCCTTGCTTTATAAGCGCCTCTGCTATTTCGTTTAAAACTTCTACTAGTGTCTTGCCTTTAGTTGATATCATTCGGTTCCTTTTGAAAATAGGTTGGGGTAGTGCAAGGTGAAATCCACTTGCCTGCCACTAGAGTCGAACAAGGTGGTCGTGGCCCAACATCTACACCAGTCCTGAGAAGATATGCCACTCGTGGTCCTGACATGTAAGGGTCGACGTCCTTTCTGTCGATAATAAAGTAGTCAAACGAACAGCCCCCAGGTGAGTACTCTCTATAGATCTTTAAGACATTAGAGTGAGTCTTATAACCAAACTCTGCGTCATCATTTATGTAACGCTTGTGAAAGGTTATAGAACCACTCTGTATAGCCTCGACAAGATACTCTTCAGCAGCCTTATAATGCCCTTCCTGCACTAACTCAGTTACAACTCTCTCAGCCTTATTTCTAAACAGAAATCCAAACATTACGACGCTCCTGCTTCTAGGTCTTCCAGATAGTTAGTGTCTAGTGGTATCTCAAAGTAGTCAAACCAAAACTGCTTCTTAAGCTGCCGCATAGCTAGGCTATTCATATCCACTCCATGGATTCGTGAGAGGTTTACTCCAAGACAGTGTGTGAAACTTGGTAAGAATATTGAAGGCTCACGTGCCTTCTCATAGTCCTCTCGCATTGCCTTTTCGATGAGGCGGATGGTGCTGCTCTTGTCCTGTCGTGAGACCCGGCTTGGGTATAAGCGGTTAATAGCATTGCACATGAACTGATGACCCTTAGCGTCTTCATGTGTGTTGAGTTGATAATTGGCAGATATCGCAGTGAGTATGACATCTTTAGCTTTCATTGTATTTAGTCTCCAAGGGTATCTTGAAATAGTCAAACCAGAATTGCTTCTTAAGTTGTCGCATGGTTAGACCGTTCGTGTCCACTCCATGGATTCGTGCAAGGTTTATTACAAGATATTGTGTAAAAATGCCTAGATCTTTTGTCGATCTTTCATAGTCTTTGCGCATTGCTTTTGCAACAAGTCGGATAGCTCTGTCCTTGTCTCTTTTTGAAACCTGACTTGGTGCCAACTTACTAATAGCCTTGCACATGAACTTGTCACCTCCAGCGTCTTCATGCGTGTTCAGCTCATAGGTTCCTGCTATAGCGGTAAGAATTACATCTCTAGTTTTCATAAGACTCCTTGTGTATGCTGTTAAGATGTAGCTGCAAAGAATGCAGCACGCATGGCTGCGTCATAGTCATCCTCATCTTGAGGCAGCTGGCAGTGTAAGGGGTTTTGCATCTGCCCATGAAGCCATTGCTTCTCAGCTTCATCCAAGGTCAGAATAGTTATTTTGGTCACTTCTTCAGAACTTTCCATAATATTCTCCTAGTATCGGTGGGCACATTCGTATGTAATGGGTTCACCCTTTGTGATGGTTATTTTGAGAACTTCTAGAGTACTGTCATCAGCATGTGCAATACAGTCGCACAGCCTCGATCGACCTCCCCCTTCTGAACCATCCTCGTAAATGTTTAAATATTTGACGCTGGACTCAGGCTTAACTCGATAGTTATAGTGTAGTATCCAGCGCGGGTGCTCGGTATCTACCCAGCCCGTCTGTGCGTCAGCTGTCGTAGTTTGAATCTGCTCTCCATTCTTGAAAGCTTTAATCTCCTTCCAGTGCTTTTTAAGTTCTTCTCTAGCGATGTTCATCTCAACTCTCCTCTGTACACTTCAAATAATTATGGACACATTCATATTTAATGGGGACACCTTCTGCAATAGCCAGCTTCAGAATCTCCAGAGCACCGTTGCCAGCGTTGTTCTTACACAGAGCAAGAGAGGTGTAAGAAGACCCACACAAACCTTCTTTATAGATAGTGGTGTACCGGATCGTGGTTTCAGACCTAACACGGTATATCGTTTTTACGCTCCAAGATGGGTTTTCTGTGACTTTCCAGATGCCTAAGTGCCCGTCGAACCACTCAATAACAGACCCACTCTTAAAGGCTTCGACCTCCTTCCAGTATTTCTTTAACTGTTCTCTTGTTAAACTCACCTTAACTCTCCTCTGTATGCTCCTGAGTATCTGTGTACACAGCTGTAGACCAAGGGACCCCTCTTGTCACTCTCAATCTTTACGACCTCTCTAACACCGCTAGCAGCTGCCTCCCGAGCTGATGAGAGCTCTGAGTATGCTACAGAGACAGCCCCGTCGTTATACATGTTATAATACCTCACTGTAGTTGAAGGCTTTATGCGGTACTCTCCATCGACATGCCACCGAGGGGTAGCAACCGTGTACCACCCCTCGACTGTGTCAAGTTTTTGAACTGTACCTCCTTCTTTAAATGCTTCGATTACCTCCCAGTGTTTCTTCAGTTGTTCCCTTGTGAGACTCATACTTCATCTCCTTTATATTTAGTATCCAGAGGAACCCCAAAGTGTTCAAACCAGAATTGCTTCTTTAGTTCTCTCATCTCTACAGCGGAGGGCCGCTCTCCATCATTCTCTGAGGCGTAAGCGTTTATAAGGTGGGACGTCAGCGCTATGTATGGAGCCGGCTCGAAGATGCCTAGCATAGCCAGTTCTATGGCTTTGACTGTAGCCTCTTTCTCAAAATCACTGAGGGACTCCATAAGGTGATTGACACAAGTACACATGTACTGGTTGCTTGAGCCTCCCTCGGCCCTAGTCAAGGTGTATACCCCTGTTTGTATCGCTAGAAGGATTACTTCATTGGGTGTTCGCATATACGTACCTCACTTAGCTGTAAAGGAGTTTTTCGAATTGAGCCTGAAAGGGCTTACTATCAATTCCGGTTCAGAGTAGACAGGTCGCACTCCACCCTTGCCATCACTACAAAGTACATAAGTAGCAGCTAGACCTTCAGGCATAAATAGACCATTAGGCTCTGGCTGAGGCAACGTCCCGTAACCATAACTACTATCTTTGACGACCTTCTCAGGGTTTGAGTACTGTATAGAAGCGGAGAGGCCATAGCCAATGCTTTCACATAGAAAGTGTAGACCGCCTTGCATGTCCATGAAGTAGCTGTACGTAGTGACCTCTTGATCTTTCAACTCGTATATAAGCTTGGCGAATCGCTTCTCTGTCCAGTTGACAATGTTCGGCATACCGACACTTTGATTAGCAGCTTTCTGCATTTCCGCTGTTTGGGCTGACTGTAGTTTGTCAGCTGAAGGTACACGGGCTTCACAAGCCATTAAGGTACAGGTCATAAGTACTATAAATGCAATCTTTTTCATAATGTCTCTATCCATTTTCGTAAATCTTCAGGTAACTGCGTTTTGTCAAGGGTTGCAGTTTGGGTCAGGACCATCAGCTTGATGGCGTTCTTGTGGTTGTCGCTTTCAGACAACTGATACTGCATCCTCAGGCGGTTCAAGTTCTCTATCGAACCGTGTATAAAGGGTTTGCTACTTTCAAAGATCTCTCGATCAGCGCTTGCGTAACGTTTACCAAAGTGCTCCTTTATATTAGGGCCGAAGTATATAAGGCTTGACAGTACGAGAACTACTATCAGCGTCAAAGCTATTTCTTTAAATGTCATTGAGGTTCCTTTTGTTTGTCTAGTTTGGGTTGGGAGCTTCTAACTTCTTGTGTCTCTTTCAAGCGTTTTGTACAGCTTTTGCCAGACTTTCGCGGATACTCACGATAGCTGTACTTCTTTGTTATGATGTCAAGTTTCCTTTGTTGTCAGCCTCAAACCAAGGCTTCCAGGCTTCAATATCAACGTTGTGATCACGCTTCATGATCCTCTCTTGGCGGTTGTAAGTGTCCAAGCCACCTCTAAACTCTATGTCGTGGATCACCTCTAAGAGGCTTAGAGCCCCTAAATTCTCTCTGAGGAACTGTTCATTTGGACCCAGTACTGAGTACTCTTCTAGCAATCTGAAAATATTGCCTTCAGCTTTCATTGCTTCTGAATCTTCAGGGAGAAGCCAACCAATTGCACAGTGTGTCTCCCCTAGCCCGTAACAGCAAATGCCTCCCTCGCTACAAGGCGAACCCTGCTCAATCAATTTCTTAGCAATCTCGTCTGAGACCTCTTGTAATGTTTTACCTTTTGTGTTTATCATAGGTCACCTTTTGTTTCGTGATAGGATACTCTGAGTACGCTGATAGGGCAATCGGCAGTGTGTTCTACAGACCCACATAACTGGCAGTGTGGGTCTTCCTTGGGGCACAGTGTACCTAAACCTCTAGCAAGCTCCATACCAGCGCGTGTGCGCTCTTCTTTAGCGACTAAAAGTCCCTGAGAGAACGTGGGATCTTCCCCTATCGCCTCGCAAAACATGCCGTAAACTGCAACAATGTCATGGACTTCTCTACGAAGCTCTTGAAAGTTGTTGTAATTCTTTTTAGGGCCTTTGTCTTTAAGCCCAAATCGACTTATCTTACCTACTGCTTGCGATACTTCACCGACCTCCTCTCCTATACATGCCAAGAGGTGTTCTGGAACTGTGTTCATACGTCTATCTCCAGTTGTGGACTATCTAGCCCAGGTATGTCAAACAACTCGCCATCTTCGAAGTGTCGCCTAGCTTTGTTAGAGTAGTACATTACTTCACCACACTGGGTGCATCTATACCTGTGCGTGTCAACGTCCTCTGTCGTGGGGGTGGAGCCTGACTCCCATATAGAAGGCCCCTCATCGAAGCCATCCAGTGCCCATTCAACAGGATCGTGAAAAGGATTATCTACCCATTCACCTGACTGCTCACTGTGCGTACACTTGCTCATGAGTACAACTCGAGGACACTGGAAGTGTCTTCCAAAGAGTCCATGTGGTTAGCCACTAATTGATGTACTTCTGAGTCACGTCCTGACATAGTCAATAGCGCCAGTGAGGCTGGGCAGAAGTATTGGATATTGTTAGTGATAGCATAGGTTACTGTCACACCTACAAGCAGGTCTGCAAGCGACTCTAGAGATCCTGCTTTACGGCGCACGTAGACCAGTTCAAGGAAGATGTCGCTTATCTGCTTTCGCTGCTCTTCAGTTGCTTCAGACTTCTCTAGCGACTCCTCGACTTTGTCGTAGAGGGCTTCGAATTGGCACTGGTGGCTCGGGTAGAGACCATAGGCATCACTGCGTACAAGGTAATCACCAACACTAACTTCGCGATGTCCTGCTAATGATCCGCAGTAGAGCTCTCCACTGACCTTGGAACGCCATACGCTGCCTTCCACTCCTCTAGCACCCTTCCAGGCCTCACGTAACCATTCTGGCCAAATAGCCTCACATGCGATGCCCTCCTCAGTCATATGGAAGGCCTCAACAACAACTCTTTTGTTCGTAAATTTACTCATACATGTTCCTATAGTTTAATTCAAGATACGCTTTCATTAAAATCGATTGCCATCTGTTTAGCATCTCCTAAAGTCTTCGCAGTCCACTCACCACGTCCAAATGACTCGGGGTAGGGTGTGAATATACCGCTCAGTGTGTTACGCAGCTTCTTGTTCGGCAACTTGTCAGAGTACCGCCACTCTATATAGACACCCTTCTCGAATTTCCCAGAAGGCACTGAGACCTGTTCGGCTTCCCCTGGTGCTGTAGGCTGACTATCCATAATCTCTTGGGGCGTGTGTACGCCTCTGACAATCTCGCGGTGTTCCTCATCCCAGAACTCTAGCAAGCTTTCTAGAAAATCTTCCTTGTTTTCTGGCAGGTAGTGGCAGTCACCTCTTTGACAGGTTGCGCCTACACAGAAACCCTTGATTGCCCTGTGGCTCCAACCGTACCACTTGTTGTCCTTGAGACTGAACCCTACGCCGTGGGTAAGCTCTTCTGTGATTTCTCGGTTGGCTAAGAATTCTACGTTTTCTTCCATTCCTACCCGCGTTATGTAGCTCCCGTCGAATTTACTGTAATACACCTTTCCGTTGTCGTCGGGTATTTCGCTGTCGCTTATATAAGCGACCTTTCCAAGCCATTCTGATACGTCCATCGTCTTATCCTCCCGTTATTTGTACATGTGGCCAGCCCAGAGGCAGTTCACAGTTAGCTGGTGCTCCTGCAAACAAGGGCGCTATTTCTGACTCTCTGAAACCCGCCAGTCCACAACCTACCTTAGTTACTTGGAAAGTTTCATGAGGATTCAGCTTAGCGTGCTCTATAAAGGTATCAACGCTTATCTTGATATCAATCAGCCTACGTGGCCTCAGAGCTCTGTCCTTTGTCGGAAGCGCATATGCGTCACCTGTCCTGCCCTCACCACACCCATACACAGCCCCTTTATGAAGCTTAGCAAAAAGTGCTGCACTTTTGCCGTGACGCCCTGCAAGATTGCTGCCAAATACAAATACCTTCATAAAAGATCCTCCTGAAACTCTGCTATCAACTTCTTATACTTAGCCAGCGTAGCAGGTCTTGCTGATTTTAAGAAGGCTATCGCTAGCTCTTCATGCAGGTCAGTCCGCGCAATGAGCCTTTCTATGACTGTACCGCAGGTTACTACGGGGGCAGACCAAGAGCTCCCCCAAATGGACTCTCGTAGAGCTATCGCTTCCACGCCGCGTACGGCTATCCAGCCCATGTTCATAGTTCGCGTCAGTATCATAACCTCTAAAGCATCTATGTTTTCCTCAGTTGTGAGTTCAGACAAATACGGCTGCAGTGCCGTAAACAAGCGGGGGACATTCCTGTCACCGTGGTTCTTGTTTGTTTTAAAAGACTTCACTGCAGCCCTCATATTCACACCTACGGAAGGTGCCGTTTCTGTTTTAACCGTCATGCTCTTCAAGCGACCACCTTAAATAAGTGAAAAACTAGTACTTGAGACGTCGACACTTGAAACGTGCCTATATACTTCTTGTCTTCTGGAGCAAGTACTAACACCCCAGTGCCGATAATTGAAAATGTCCTCATCTCTTTTTGACGGGATGGGTCAACAAGCGCCCATAGGCAGGGACATCTTCCTGAAGCTGCACTGTAAGAATCTCAGCCCCAGCAGGCATCGCTAGTCCAAAAAGACCAGGGGTGTCAAGCTCATACTTCCAGATAGTCTTCATCAGGAACCTCCTAAGCTTATAGACACGTTGTTGAAAAGCCATATCAGGCCTTCGACGAGCGCCCAGCCGACAGCGGCACTAACAACCACCGTAACCATCATGACGCCTAGGAATAGCCTCTCAAGGTTTTTATCAAACATGTCGAATGCCCTCTTTGTTTACAACTTGCATACTTTTTCAAACCTCTTCTATTTGGATTGCGCATCTCAGCAGCCGCTCAGCAACCACAAGAAAGCCGCTACTAGCGCTAAACTGACCACTCCGGCAACAACTGACCAGCTGAATATAAGTGCGACCAGTACTATCTTTTCGAAAACTTTTTCAAGCATCCCCAACTCCTTTGACTACATAGCCATCCTCGCATTCCGCGTTAAATCTGACCAGATCGAAGTGAATTGCATGTAAGCCTCCATGTGTCTCACAACCTTTCAAAGCCCCTTTAACCTCATTAGGGCCTACGCAGCAACCGCCCAGCATTAGAGCACTCGCCATGAGCTAGTTACAGCTTTTCTACTTGTCATTAGAGGTGTCTCCTGGATACACAGTGTCCGAAGGTATTCCGAAGTATTTGTGCCAGAAAGCCTTCTTGTGGGCCACAACTTCAACGGCTGTCAAAGATCTTCCGTGCAGCGCTCTAACAGCCATTGTAAGTGAAGTTGGAGGCCACTTTCGACTCACTCTTAAGTCTGTATAGTCTACCATGGCGTCTTCGATATCTTTGATAGCGCGATCGCTGACCTCTTTATTGCACGTATAGGCTGCCAGCATAACACACATGAAGATCTTCCCTGAGGGCTGTTCACCATCCCACGGCGCAGGGTCATAACCATCAGCAATGGCTTTCTTGATTAATTTCCTAGTTTTCATAAAGTCTCCTTTGGTCGGTCTGCTTCACTCGCTATGGTACTCCCGCAGTATCGCGCTACATCTGCTATGCACAGCGCCTATACTTAGCCCAGTGGAGCGGCAATGGTGCAAGTGTACAGGGTGCTTGAAAAAGTTGGGAGGAAACCGTAGAAGGTTGATATACTTACTTGAGGCAGCCTTAGCCGGAGCCCCTTTCAGAGCCTCGCCACAGTACCAACACAAACCCTCCTGCTTCTCTATGTAAAGCTCTCGAGCTGTTTCCATAGTCGTCCAGTTAGCTGTTTCGTAGTTGATCGGCAGCTTTATAGAGGCCGTTTTCATCATAGATACTCCATCTCACTTAAAAAGAGTGTCTTAGCCACCTCACAAAGGGTCAAGCACTCACTCATCTTCATACCTGCTTGCATGAAACTCACGCTGTATTGCCCATCGTCATCCAGGGCTAGTATCAGCAGCTTCTTGCCGTTCTTGAAGGCACCTCTCTCCCCAATCTCCTTAGAGGCAGCTTCTAGTACCTGTGAAGGCGACTGAAAGCCTGCATCACCTGTAGCCTCCGAGAGACTTATAATCTTTCCATCATCGCTCATAAATAGACCTCAATGTTCTTGCAGTGTTTACCATTTCACCTCAAAAATCACAACGCCATCTACTATTGCGTCTTTACAGGCCTCCGAAATCAACCTACTAGCCTCTGTCATAGCGCCCTCCGAGGCCAGACGGTATCTTAAGAGCGCCCCCTGCTCAAAACTCTGGGCACGGCAGTGTTGTATAACCTCTCTCCATACAGCGCTACGTCCACCAGGTACATCGTCTGTAAGCTTATATAGTGTAAGCAGGTCTACAACTTTGAGTATTTTATACGGTGCTGACCCTTCGTGGTCAAACTGCGATATAAAGTGCTCCTTAAAATCAGCCATTGTACAGTCTTCTGCATCTTGCTCGCGCTTCAACGCTTCAAAAAGCAGCTCATTGAGCTCTTCGGTATTCATAGTTAATCCTCTTTCATCTAATTCACACATCGTCTTTCCAACCCTCCGCTTTGTACCACTTAAGTAGCTCAGTGGGTTTATAAAAGCGAAGCCCTCTCTTTATGAACACAGGTACTGGTTTCTTCTTAGCCTCTCTAATATGTTTGGTGACGGTTCGGTAAGGTACGTTTAGAAATTCAGACAACTCTTTAATAGTTACCAAGGGTGATTTATGCTCACCCACCCTCTCCTGATCCTTCCTGATCTTGTTGTTCATTAAGGCCTCACAGCATATCTATAAGCTTCATAAAGGCTACTTCAGTCGGCTTCAGATACTGCATGTAGGCTTTCATGCTGAAGTAGCCGAGACCTGCCAGGGCAGAACATAAAGATAAACCCGTAAAAAGGTTTATTGAACCTTTTCGATGGCAATGCCAAGCTGCTACAGTACACAAGAAGATAACTGCACTGACCAACATCGCGAGCCTCCAAAGTGCTTCTGACTCTGTGTTGGCAATAAGGGCATCCCATAGAAGCTGAGGGGGCAACCCCAAGTCTTTAGAAACCGCTATTAAAATACCCTCTGCAAATTCTCTATCACTCATCGTGAGCTCCTTTTAAAATGTCAATCAAGAAATACTATGGAGTTATCACAGACAGGGCAATCTACTACCGGTACCCATACACTCCCATCCCATTCAGTCTTGGTTCTATCCACGCTACCATCCGGCAACTCTATATTAGGCTTTTCAATCTTGTCTGCGTCTAGTATCACACCGCAGCTGTTGCAACTCATCAATTTCATTTACATCTCCAATATAGACTGTGCCTAGAGGCACTCCAAAATATTCATGCCAGAAGCTCTTCTTTAGCATACGCATAGCCGCCGAGTCAACGTCTACTCCTTTTTTGAACATGCAATATCCCTGCCAGACTAAGAAGATCTTCGCACTCAGGGTCGCCAAAAAGCTCTCGAAGAGCTTTTCGAATATCGCTAGATGCGCAACTAAGCGTCTCCTGACTTATCAATCCCTGCTCTTTCAACCTGAGCAACGCCATACACATTAAGGTGGATTGGGTGGGGTCATAGCCTGATAAAAGCGTTGGTTTCAGAGTGTAAGTCCTGGATATCGCGAACAGTATTGCATCTTTAGTTTGCATAGCCATCTTACACCACCCCAAAGAATTCTAAGACTTCTACGCGGCCTACAGGTTTGTTTTCAATCCAATAGGGGTTGACCTTTATATTAATCAATCGGGATCTCCTTGAGACAACGGCCCTGAAAAACAATTCGCGGGTCGGGGCGGCCTCTGTTAAAGTTTATTAATATGTTCTCGACAGATGAAACGTACTTTGGCGGGTGGAACCTCTCCTTAACCTCTGCGGCATCCATGTTGAAGGTGTTTCCAGCATCTGTGATGATTAAGTATAACAAATCTCCTGTGTGTCTGCTGTAGCCTATATCAAGTATGTGAGCGTTTCCCGTACGTCTACCGTCTTTAGTTGGCAGATCACAGCCAACCTCTAAAAGCTCAGTGGCTTCTGCAATAGCCCACTCTGGTATGTACAGCGGCGCAATATCATCACTCATTGCAATGTTCCTTTGTCACGTGAAAGTCTGAAGCAGCAGGAGGCACTTCACCGGCTTCTTTGAACAATGTCTGCCAGAAGTTTATCTTGAGGTTAGTCATCTCCTCAGAATCGCCTGCTACACCGTGCAGCTCTCTCAGGAAGTCCTCCAGAGTTACCTCCTCGGGCACTACATTCTGTATGAGACATATGGCTTTATCATGGGCATTGATACCGATCTGGCCCCTCCTGGCCATTGAGTGCAGAGCATTGCACATAAAAGCTGACCTATCTACGTTAGGGAGGCTAGCGCGACTTATTGAACACACAGTATATCTGGTTGCGATAGCTGCGCGCAGAGCATCATGACCTGTGTGTATTGTGTCAATGTTTTTAGGATTCAATTTGCAGTCTCCTCATTTCTACCCAATCTTTCAAAAGAGGTATCTCGCTTCCTAGCTGTTGTCTAAGCGCTTCCGCCTGAGCACTTAATCCCTCAGAATCATTAACATCGTGCAGACGTTGTAAAGTTCTCAGGACGTCTCTGTGCTTGTTCAGGAAGGCCTCATTAGGGCCTAACGACGCCCTCCTAGGGGCTTCCAGAAGCTGATTCACAGACCCTTGAAAAGTCATCAGGCTTCTCACATCAGGGAGCAACCAACCTACTGCACAGTGGCGCCCCTCTGAGCCATACAGACAATTGTTGTTATCATTCACACAGCGACCTCCCTGCTGTATCAACTTACCTAAAACCTCGTCCAACACCTCTACTACTGTCTTACCTTCTGTATTAATCAAAATTATAACCTCAGTTAATTAAAGTGCCCCCAGTTACGGGGGCTTTGTATTTAGTGTTGAGTACCAATCTCAGGCACATCGAGCTGCATGCGCGTGACCTTAGTCAGCATAGAAGTTCTTGTATTGACGACGTAGTTTATCTTCTCCTCGATAGGCACATCAATATCAATCACCGCATTGTGCCTCGTAGTGAAATCTTCACGTAACATGTTGCGAAGTCTTCCGAAAGTCTCCTGCAAGGCCACATCGAGGTTGCCGTATACGCGTAGACTTTCACTCTCCGCGATGGCCTCTTCTGAAGCCTTTGCAATATTCTCGATGAGCAACCCAGGCGGCAGCGCCCTGACTAATAAATAACCCTCACTTGCTGATGAGAAGTCCATAGCACCGGAATCACCCCCAACACCGCAGTACTTACCAATTGCGTCAAACTGTCTGTTCGCTTCGACAAACAAACCTGCCAACTCTTCAGAGAAGAGTTCAAAAATTGTGTCAACAATAGCGTCTGCCTTTTCGTCCAACTTAGCTGTTAGGGAGGCGATAGCGGCCATCTGTGCACTTGACAACTTGATTTTTTCTACATCACTCATACTAATCTCCAAATTTCCACAAACCACCTTCTTGGTGGTACTTTTTAACCCAACCAGGGGTTGCAGCATAGTACACCCCCTCTTCTACATGGACTAGCAATCCCAGCTTTCTAGCAGCAGGTAGCCAAGCCTTGCTCATTGGTTCTAGCCTTTTCCTAGAGTTTCGAACCACTCAACAGTCCCTCCTTTACGGTAGGTTATGAACAGGCCGCCGTCAGCTGCCCAGTCGTCTATGCACTCTTGAGGGTTCTCGATAATCTGACGACCTGTCCAGACTACGTTGAAGCTAGGCCAGGAGAGCTCTATTGCCATCACTCTTAGCCCTTCGAAAAGACTGTCGTCTGCTGGGTTGAAGCTAGTCATGGTGTACCCATGCCTGTCAATGTGGACAACGTCGTCTGGACCGCTAGCTTTATGTCTAGCTTGAAGCACTGCGATTATGAGATTGTGCCAGTCGCCAGCAATCGTGGAGAAGTGTCGCAGGACACACTGTAGCTCTGAGCGAACTCTCACAAGGTCCACAGGGGATATCTTAGACAGATTTCCAGCGATTCTTATTTCGTTAGACAGAGGGTCATAGACAATCTCTCCACCCAGCTTCCTGAAAAAGGTTCTATTAGCCAAGCCTTTCCCTAAAGCCGGTTTCAAAACTTCGTTACCATAACGGTCGTAGTACTTATCATGTTTATTCATACAACTAGTTCCTTATTTTGCGTAAAAATGCCCCCAGTTAAGGGGGCATTCTGATACTACCAGGTATTACTCAGCTGCAGCTTCAGCGGCTTCAGCGGCTTCAGCTTTTTCAGCGGCTTTCTTAGCGCGGTAGTCAGCTAGAGCTTTCTGAGCTTTCTCAGAAGGTTCACGCTTCACTTTACCAGCATCATATGCAGCAATCACAGCTTCTTCATTGTCGATAACCCATTTTGCAAGGTCTTCGTTGTTATCTGAGGCAGCTAGCAACGTGTTCTTAGCAGCTAAGGCTTTCTCTTCAGGAGTCAAACGACTAACAGTAGGGTAACGGAAAGTGCTAGGCAAATCAGCAGCAGCTTCGGCAAGGAACTTAAGGGCAACATCACCAGCTTCGAATAGCTCAACAACGCGTTCACATGCTTTAGCAAGCTTCTTCTTGTCAGCTTTCGTAACACGACGAATAGAACCGTGATCGAACGCAGAGGTTACAGAATCTTGGTTATCCATCAGCCAATTTGACAACTCTTCATTACCGCCTGTAACTGTCTCTAACGCTTCCAAGATCTTTGGACGACGTAAGAAATCCATGGCTTCTGCTTTTGTGTCAAAAGTTTGGCCGTTTACGGTGAAGGCTTGTTTGATTTCAGGCATTTGTTGTGTCATTTAGGTACTTCCTCATTATAAAATTCATATGAATCTGTATTTAAGGGGATTCTCTCATACAGGGTTAATTCAACGGGCAACAGGGTACTCGTAGCGAGATAGCCTCACGGTCTGCCCAAACTCCCGCGAGACGCCACGTATTGCACGCTTCCTGCGTTTTCGGCGATCCGGCCTTACGATGGTAAGGGGTGCGGTCGCGTGTCCACAGGGGCGCACAGGGGTTTGAAGAGCGCTTACACGCTTACTCTTTAACTAGTCTTCCACATATCTCTATGCCCTCCTTTAAGCTTGTTGAGAAACCAGCAGCGTTTACGTGACCGCCACCCCCTAGGGACTTGCATATAGCACCTACATCTTCTCCGCCCACTCGTTGAGACCGCAGGGAGAAGACCCGTTGAGTAGGCGTATCTCTAAAACTAATACTAAAGGGCATGCCTTTGCACATCTCATTGCCTACCTCAGAGACAAAAGTAGTAGCATTTACTACAGGCACCTTGAAACCTAAGAAAGCAATCTCCCAGGCCTGTTCAGCAATTTTGGAAGCTTCGGAGAGGCGGCTCTTATTAAGCCAACTACCTGTCTCGGCAATATCGTCAAAAGAGTTCGGAGTTTTCAACCACTCGTCAAACTGTGTAAGATCAGCAAAAGTGTCACACTCTACAGCGATGGCAGCGTTGATGTCTCTAGAGTGAGGCAGTTTAAATCTCCAAAGGTCTCTGTCCTCGATATAAGCCAATAACTTTGGCAGGAAGCGAATATTAGCGTTGAAGTACAGCCAAGTCAAGACTGCGCCTGAATGCTCAGTACTGGAGCCTTGCAAGTGCAAGTTGTCAGGTATACTCACCCCTTCGAAAGATTTCAGAGAGTGTACATGGTGGTCTAACACAATGACTTCTTCGTTGCAAACTGCCAGAGCTACCATCTGGTCAGCTGGTAAACAAAAGTCTAAGAAGTAGATAACAGAGTCGACTACAGGTTCGAAGTCTTCACTGTAAGAAACAGCACAGAACTCGACGTCATCATTAGGATAGGCGTTTCTGAACACCCAAGCTGCTGCCAGACCGTCCATACAATGAGCGTGATAAAAAACTTTAGTTGTCATGTGTTAATCCTCTATGATGATATAATCAGCGATGCGTAACTTTGCGGACTGCGCTGCATTTAGCGAAATTGAAGTGTCTGTTGCCATCTTTACTAGACTATGAGGCTCCCGTCTAACACCGCAGCGCACGCACACAGCTTGCTGGGCAGAGTAGTCTACAGCACGCCTGCCCACACCGCGTTTGCGCAGTGTTACATACCTGTTGACATACTTGTGACCTCTCTTGTCGCAGTACCACTTCTTCAGTTTCAATGATAAAGCCTTCATCTTAGAACTCCTCATTTGTGAATACGTTATCTATAAGATTAACTACATACAGCTCATCTATCTTAGTGCCCTCTGATTGAGCCCTTTTCAAACCTAGCACCAGATCGTTCATGTAGCTCTGATCAACACCTGTCAACTGCTCCTCCAATACAGCTAGATCTTCAAAGTCGACAGTCCTTATTTGATAAGAAATTTTCAACAGTTCCCCAGCACCAACTCGCCAACCACGTTTCAGAAACTTTCGAATCCTGAACAAGGAGGCTAGGGGATATAGACTTCCTTTGTAGACTAGTGTCTTGGCTAACAAGCTTTCGAGAGCCTCTGGCGGAAGGACTAGTCGTCTCTTACAATGTTCATAGTGACACATCGCATGGACAAAGTCGTAGTTGCCGTGAAGCTCTTCGGGAGTCCCTGAGAATCTCAAAATGATCTGAAACTTATCACTAAGAGTCACTGCGTTGGCTGAAAAGAACAACGGGCGATACTTCTCTTTCGTGGGCCTCAAGCTGTCAGCTGCGGCAGGGATTGTCACTAGAGGTTCCTCCAAGATCTCCGGTTCCGAGCTAAAGCTTTCAGGCTCTTCACCGACCACCCCATCGCTCTTTATAAAGAATCCTACACGAGACTCAGTAATACCCTTGAGGTTAGTCCTGTCAACTAGACGGACTACCGGTACACGACCGTCCTTATTTGTAGCTGTAAAGACTTTTGCGTAATGCTCAGCGACAGCTAAGGTCGTTTCCTGTGTCTTAAAGTAGACATCATAGTCATTTACAGGCTCGCCTAGCAGCATTGAAGCTATCGCCCCACCAGTCACTATTGTGTCGCGTTCCACCTTCTTGCGCAGTTCCTTCGGGAGCGTTGAAGACCAAGCTCTAACGCGCTCTCCTAAGACCTTGCGGATAGTTGTTCGATTAAGCCCCACGTGGACCTCCTTTTGAGTTCTGTTCAATTTCTAAGATGCGTTCAAGAGTGTCAGCCTCTTCCTTATCAGGACGTTCACCTTCGTAGCGAGGGTGGGTTAATGAATAGCCAGTATCCTTTTTACTCTGTGTAGTCTCCTGTGCCTTCACAGTGATTATTGAGCCTTCAAATGTGTCCCACTCAAGCATGATACGTGCCCTCTCGACATCCGAGAAACCGGCAACATCAGTACTAAGTAGACCATCCTCTGAAACACAGATCAACGAGCCGAATGTTGCAGAGTTACGGCCAGTTCCAGGTGTGTAACCTATGACACGAAGGTCTAGCAGAATCTCTGCCTTCAGTTTCCACATGTCCAGCGCTGTGCCGTTCTTCCAGATATTATCAGGGCTCTTAAGTATTGCACCTTCGCCTCCACCAGCTCGAACCTCCCGATAGAAATCCCAGGCTTCCTCCTCTGAGTGTATTGTACGGGACTTCACAGGGTAGCCCCTGAAAGAACCCATATGAAGCCTAGACAATCTACACTTGTAAGGTTCACTGGCCAGCACACCCTCCACGGCGCTGTCGGCAACCATGTCCCAAGGACTGAAGTCCAGTGCCAAGTTTTTAGGGAGCGAACCTCCTTTTAATAGGCTGTTGAGGACACCATTTCCTTCACTGCGTCTCAGAGTAGCTGCTGGTGACTTTACTAGTAGCTCTCCGTGGTAATGGAAGCCCTCCTGGAAGTCCAGACCGAAGAGGAGATCACTAACAATATCAGGAAATACCTGGCTAGCACGCGTGCTGACAATTAAGCGATTACCACTGCGAGTAACGTTAGCAAACATCATGTCCAGCTTCTCTTGGACTATCATACCACCAGACCAGTCGACCGACTTCAAAGAGTCCGCTTTGAACAAAGACATGCGCATGTATTTAGCGACCTCGAGAAATCCAGGCGCTGCCAGATTAAGAGACTTGACACCGAACCCAGCTTTCAGGTTCTTGTTAAGGATGCGTACAAAGAGTTCAGCTGAACTTGGCGACAAGGTCTTTATGTGAGCGTGCACAGTCTCTTCTGCGAAGTTGCCAGTAAGCTCTCTACGTGCCAACTCACCAAGGATGTCGAACGTCCGATCACCAAAGGTGTTAAGCCCTGAAGTATCCGGAGACACTTTAAGTATCCCGAAGGTTGTTAAAGGGTCGTAGGCCAGACGAGCTACAGTGGCAAACAGGGGGACTTCCAAGAAGTCAGCGAGCATGGCTGTCTTAGAATGTTTACCAGTCTCACCACCTATTATTTCAATAATGTTAAATACGTCATCACTATTCATGTGTCTGATTCTCTGTAGAAGTTTCAAAGAGGTCTTGGTAGGTGCCTTCGCTAAGACCCTCCCTCAACTTTGCCAAGGCCTGGGTCTTGCGATACTCTAAGGGCTTTCTAGTGTCCTCTAGGATGAGGATTGCTGCGGTTATTGCTACTTTAGGGTTTACCTTCATTTAAGTTCCTTGTGAAATTTGCGTTAAAAAGCCCCACGGAATTGTGGGGCTTCAGGTACTACCTTACAGGGCAGGCTCCAGAGGCGCATTCATCAGCACCTTCAAAGTCTGCTTGTTCAATGATCGAAGTGATCAATGTTGTCTTGCTTGTGAGATCGTTAAACTGTTCTTCAGTTATTGCCTCGTAAGGAGCTTGCAAGAAGCCATGATCCTTCGCTAGAAGAAAAGACAGAGACTTGAAAGTAGTCTTGTAATTCTCACGTAGGTAAGCTTGGATTCCAGGAATCTCCTCTTCCTTGTAATAGACTGTACAGGATACGCTATTATCCGACCAATTACTCTGTAGCTCCTTGACATACTCAAGCTGGTCAATCGCTGTCAAATCCTCTTCCAGCACAGTATCTTCAGGATAGCTGTAAGGGAAAGTCACGATCACAGTTCCGAAGTTCTCAGTACCGTCTAGATTGAGTTGGTACTCAACAGGGTAACCGTGAGATTTGCAAACTTCCACTAAAGGGTTATCAGCAGCAATCGTGATACGTCTATACATGAAACGAGCGATGCCTGGGTGCACCCCTGGAGTAACGCCAGGCAACAGCGATAAAGTGCCAGAGGGTTTTACAGTTGTAAGCTTTATAGAAGGGTTGAAATCGTTCATCTCAGAGTACTCTTTATCAAGATCTCTAAGGAACTCGTAAGCATCTGACAACCAAGACTTCTGCTCCTCACTGGCCTGTAAGTAACCTGTGACACCAATGCCCATACGCATGTTACGGTGGACTACTTCTTGAGTCTCCTCCTGATGAGATGGCAGCAGTAACGAGTGCTTACACACACGATAAAGCAAGTAGATACAGTCATGAAGTTCCTCCTCTGTTTCAATATTGGGTAAAAAGAGTTCTGCAAGACAGCAGCTCTCAAAGTTTTCTAAGGATTGTTCAGCACCATTGTTGTTACCGCACATAATGCGGGGCACATCAGTTATGTGTGCCTCTACGTATCACTACGTAGATCAGACTGTCTCATCACCCTGTTAAGGGGTTCAACGTCCGAGCTTGTACTGAAAGGATGGTAGTACAAAAGGATCAACAAGTAGCTCGAAGAACTCAGAGTGTTTGGTAGGCACGCTAAGGTCATAGCCAGACCCTTTCTTGACTGCATTGATTTCCAAGTTGAAGACTGCCTTCAAACTCTTCTTAATCAACATCAAGTCACCATAACTTAAACTATTCAAATGCAATCGGTAAGTAGGCTTGGCCTTCTCCCAACGCTTGTCTACACTACGACTCCCATCGGCCATAAACATTATGGCCAACATCTCTTCATCCATCATAGTCAGCATGTGTGGGTCTACCACCTTATGCTTCTGAATATAGATGCGATTGAAAATCTTAGTAAGTGTAGGGTGTGCTTTTGATTGCAGTCGAAGCTGTTGCTGCCGCTTGTAGCCGTCTTTCTGATAGATAGCTGGTCTACTAAGATGGTGACCGATACCTGCACTCTCCAAGGCTGTGACAGCCATGTCAAGGTAGTCAGCATTAGCTTCAAGCATATTTATCACAAGCGTAGCATTTTTATGTCGTCCATTCATCATCAGATGACCGTCAAACATAGATATAGCGTACAGCCGCTTCATTAAGTCTTTATTCAGTACATTACTCACAGTCGTTACACCTTCCATATCGGATTGGCACGGGATTGTCTCTTAGAGATATCCCCCGTTTTTAGTTGAATTTTCAAAGAAGTTTACACTCCTAGGCCGCTAGCATTAACGGATTATAGCCCTGAACATTAGGGTCAGGGTACTGTGTCTCGCCTAGACGACCGACCTTTCTAGAAAGCTCTAGATTGATTAATCCGAAAGGCTCTCCACGCCCTCTATAACCTTCCCAGAACAGGTCATGCAAGTCATCGATGTCATTACACACCACTGAATTGTTGGACATGGAGCGCCACTTAGGCAACGTGCCTAGATCCCAGCGCTTGGACAGTAGATACTCTACATCGTCAGGGTCACCGATAGCTATCTGAGCTGAGCGTCTAACGTTGCCAGCAACAATGATATACCCAATGATATTCATTATATCTAAAGCATCCACTGAGCGTATCTTGCGACCTTTACGTTTTACTAGCAATTGTGCTATCTGATCGACACCCCAGCACAGCTCTTCAGCTCCCGAAGCTGTTCCGCCAAAACCCTTTATAGGCGTGCCCTTTGAACGAATAAGCTGCGTTGAGTACGTGAAGGTGCCCTTACTCTCTTTGTCACTCAAGAAAGCAGCTTTCAGAGTTTTTCCAAGGAATCGTACCCAACCTTCTCTAGAGTCCGGTATGATGAAGTCGGCACCTGCATCATCAGTACGTGTAGGGGGCTTGAACCAAGTCCGAACTGCGGGCAGTTTGTCTACATGTTCACGTTGGATGTTATAACCGACACCAGAACCAAGAGCCAGCATATCCATCGTCCAACAGAATGGCCTTATAGGGTCATCCACAACCACAAAGGCGCAATTTTGTAGAGAGGCCATTCCAAAGCGTTCAACTGTACTAGCACCTAACTGCCATAAGAAGCGGCCTGCAACAGAGCATTTAAGTGATAGCGAGAGTGTCCTGAAACGCTCCTCTTCTTCCTCTGAGAAGCCTACACCTAGCTGTTCGTCACAGGCACGTATCACCCTATCAATTGTGTCTTCGAACTCTTCGGTGGGTGAATCCAAAGGCAGATCGTCGTCAAGCTTCCTTGAGTAGGTGCGCTTGTAAGTCAGGTAACCTACAGGGCTCCAGTTTGTTTCAATCGTCATTTACTTTCCTTATTAAAAGTTAGTCAAACCAGGGGGTGTTCCCGTGATCCGTTGGGGTGTAAGAGGCGCTGAAGGCCCACCTACGCTTTTTGGTGCGGCATCTACCGCTACAAATTTCTCATCCAAAGATCTCAAACGACCCTCGTTGTATAGATACTCACAACCATTCACCCGACCTGTCAAGCCAGTGTAACGGCATTTAAGCACTGATATTTCAACTTTGTTTCGAGCCTCGTCTGTTTCAGCTGTCAAATTTCTCGCAAACCCTATAATGTCATAGGAGACTTGCTTGATTGATCCAGAGCCTTTGATGTCATCTAGGCTGGGCATACGGCCTTCCTCGAAAGACTTCTTGTCAGTGGGAGCTTTCCGTAAGTGGGACACTAACCCAATCCACAGGTCGTGGCGCTTGACCAACTTGGCAAGGTCGTTCATAACCTTGTCAGTTGCCTCATTGCCATATAGACCTTCCGCCCCCTCCGAGACAAGTATCGTGATGTGATCCACGATAATCTTCCTACAACCAGTCAAAGCCATATATTCTAGCTGCTCAATGATTGAGCTCTCACCTATTGAACCTTGGTGATCTAGAAGCGTTATCCTGTCATCCTTGAAGACTTTGTCAAAGCCTACCTTGATGTCTTCCAGAGAAATCTCGTCCTCAGCAGGGTTACGGCGTAAATGCATCCCTGCTAACTTTCTAGCTGTCTCTGCGGGTGACTCTTCTAGACTTACAATTCCGACTTTCTCATCGGACTCTGCCAGAACCTCAAGAATGATCTCACGCATCATCGTAGACTTGCCACAGCCTGTTCCTGAGACAAATAACGAGATCTCACCATTCCGCATCCCCTTCAATTTGTCATTGAGACCTCCTAGACAATCAGGGTAAGGCATAGAAGGTAGAGAGTTGTACTCTGAGAGCTGCTTCCAAACCTCTTCAGTGGATAGAATACCAGTAGGCATTCTAGATTCAGCATTCCAAATGGCACGGATTAGCGTTTCAAAATCGTCCTCTAGGAGCACCGCATTAGCATCCTTTCTGGGTAACTTTGTCACACGAGCTTTGTCATAGCCCACGATCTTAATAGCCTCGTCTAGGGCATTCCGGCCAGCCTCATCCTCATCGAAACAGAGGATTACCTCTTCAAAGCTCCTGATCCACTGACGCTCCTTGAGAAGCTCTGCAAGGCCTGAAGCTGACGGTAGAGAAACTACAGGGTATGTTTTATCATACTTCTGTATGTAAGCTTGTTGGACAGCAAGTGCGTCAAACTCACCTTCCGTTATCACAAGACGTTTACCGTTACCGCTGAAACAACCTTTACCGAAAAGGCCACCAGCCTTTCCCACCCAAGTGAACTCTTTAGGCAGCTTACGACGCTTGTAACCGTCGCTGTAGGGGAAGTAGAAGGAGTCCTTGTTACCTCGGTCATCGAATCCGCACTTAACCTTGTAGAACTGCATCACAGCCATTCCAAGACCTCTGGATTTATAACTAGCTGACTTGTACTCCTCAATGTCTGCTCTAGTTATTTTTGGCTGATACGCCCCTATCCTTATCTGGCTAGGCGATACGGGGGCTTCTACAAAAGCTTCAGAAGTGCCTTTAGGGAAGCGCGTATTGCAGGAGAAACAGAAGGACGAACCATCGTCTTTATCCTTACGACGCCCATCGGATGAATCACAGCTAGGGTTGAGACAGGGAAACGTCCTACTATTGTCCAGAGCCATCTTTGGCCCTCTCTCCAGGTTTGCCCTTAGGTGTATTGGTGAGCGTAGTTAGCGCAATAGCAATTATAATGGCAAGTGTATAATCGGCTGATGTGAAGTCGAAACCCCCAGGCAGTAGTGCTAAAATGTGAGCGCCTCCTGAAGATAGCGTCACTATCAATAAAGTGGCGGTTATAAATTTACCCATAACTGGATCCCTCATTGTCAAAAGGTTTAAAGGAGACCGCAAGCTCTAAGCGATCTAAGTGGCGTTGGCTGATAGGCTCTTTCACATTCCAAGAAACCTTCTCAATCAATCTGTTGTACCACACCTGACTAGTGGGTGCTTGTACGTGACATAGCGACCATGTCTCAGCATACGACAGGGTGCCTTTAGTCTTATACTGTTCCAGACAAATGAACTCGAACTCAGAGAGGGGGCGCTCTGCAAAGTGCTCTTTCAGAAACTTCGACGAAGACTTATAGTGTCTCCAGCGCGATTCCTCCCCCTTATTAAGTCGCCCAGCACCTCTGAAACTCTTCTTGCCTAGATACAGTTTTTGCATATACACATCACGTATCACGTATATGAAACCCACGCCCTCCCCCATCTGTTCAGGAAACAGCCAGTGACCGTTATCAATCATAAAGGCCTCCTTTCAATGTGGTTGTAGGCTGCTTCGACTATGGCCGCCTGCTCTTGGCCCGATCTATGCATCCACTTTTTACCAGGGTCTAATCTGTCATTGAGATTTTCAGTACAGCCCTTGTCAAGAGCCTCTTTAGCTCTTTGCGATAGCATTGCTATCTTCAATGTATTGGCGCCGATAGGTGTTCTCCTAAGATAGTTCCTGAGCAAGTGCCCAGTCAGTTAATGTGAAAAAATCATCTATGTTTTCTTGCAGGTGTATCAACTTACCATTGACAAGTAGATACTCTCTCCAGTCATCGTCGTAAGCATTTATGTAAGCGGCTATGACGGCCTCCTGCATCTCCTCTTCATTAGCAGCAGCATCTATGGCCTTCTTTGCGCCTACGTCACCAACCCCTTTTACTCCTGGGATATTGTCCGTAGGGTCACCTTTTATAAGCTGCTGGTAATAGTGACGCTTTGCCTCCTCAACGCTCACAGCGAAATTCACCTGTGTTTTCGGGTTGTAGAACAGACCAGGAATACACTGAAGGTCTTTGTCAATGGTCACTATCACATACTCATGACCTTGTTGCTCGCACTCACCAGCCCATATCCGGAGAAGGTCGTCAGCCTCGCGACCGTGAGCTGGGACAGACAGGTCATAGTAAACAGAGAGGTTTCTGAGGGTCTTCACAAAAGCGGGCTTAGGGGAAGACGGGTGAGGTGTTCGCTCTTTTCGGTGTCGTTTGTAGTCAAGGTAGATCACATCCCGGAAGTTGTCATCCCCTTTGACAGCCATCATGTAGCTTGTTGCGAATGTGGCCTCCACGATTGAGTCAATCTCCTGTTGGAAGCGCTTCCAAGAATCTGCTAGGTACTTTGCATCTTCCTCCTGCGTGTGCTCCAAGGCCACCTTGTTGCCCTCGCTGTCAAGCTCTATAACGTTGATCCCGTTTTTAAGTTTGTTGAGCCAGCGAGGCTTACAAGCTAAGTAGCAGAGGACATCGCCATCAATTAGTGCTATCTTTTGATTGCTCATTCAATCCGGTTCCTTTTAAGTAGTCAGCGTGCTCCTCGTAAGCCATCGCCACATAGTCTGCGTAGACTGTCTGGTAGTCAATCAAAGAACCACGCAGCGCTGGCAAAGGAGACTCAGCTAATGCTTTGAGCAGTTTGTCAGACTCACCTTCAGGAATTACCCCTAGTACTTCGGAATCAGCCACTCTTCGCAAGACCCTGAGAAGTTTCTTAGACATATGTCTTTCTGGAACCACTATAGGTACGTCTAGGGCTTCAAGGATTCCGACCATCATGTTCGCATCTCCCCACTCCGTCGACAGCAACCCTAAGTTGGTTGCATTATACTCACAGTACTGATGCCCTGGGGTGAATCGTAGACACTTAGAAGTGGCTTGTTGAACTTCCCCAAGCTCTTCCATGAAGGTTATTCCAATCAACTCAATGATATTCATCGATAAAAATCCCCTGCGAACGCTCTGAGGTCTTTTTCAGGCACCTCGTACTTTTTGGCGTACTGCCCCACCTTGAAGCCTACTTCATAGAGACGACGCTGTTTCCTGTCTCTAGGTATACTGTGCCTGAGACCTCTCTTGCGACCTGCGCTGAAGCCTGAATAGAACGCTGTGTCGCTTCTTTGGGATGTCTTGCTCATACTTATTCCTCTAGTTAGTTTAGTGAATCTCAAGCCAGTTGTTTCCTGTCTTACCGTCACCGTCCATTATTTCAATACCGTAAAGTTTTGGGGCCTCCGCGAACCCATTTATACCTATCAATCGAGCTTCTTCCGCATACTCATCTGGGACCATAAAGTTGAACTCATCATGATACATGATTAGGGGTATATAAGGTATACCCCTAGCCTTTAGAGCACGCACCGTTAGCATCAATGCCGAAGCACAAGTTATCTTCTCCAATGACTGAAGTAAATATACTAGGAGCTTGTGGTACGAGTCCACGTACACCTTGTTGCCTACCACTGTTTCGATATACCCCTCGCCTGTACGCCTAGTAGCTGAGTACATCGCTCTGAGCTTCTTCAACAAGTCCTGAAATCCAGGAACAGCCTTGGTGAACCCTGTTTTAAGTAGCTTACCTTGCTCATCGTCAACAGTGTTAAAGACGTAGCTCCACAGCTTGCCTCCGCTAGCACCAAACAGGAATGCGTAAAGGATACGCTTAGCTCTGCCTCGCTTTGCCTTGGTGACACGACCTGCCGTCGCATATTGTGAGCCGTCAGGTTTGCGGTAGTCTAAGTACGCTTTTATAGACAACCCTTTGTCCGCTAAGAAGCTTAAAAGTCGTTCAGGCAGCTTTACGTCACCTGAGTCCACGATGTAGCAGCCCCAATGAATTCCCATGGTTGCCAAAACACCATCCAACTTCTCAGCGTTGTACATGTGAATGTCGCCATTCAACAATGTATCAATGTAAGAAGGGTCTCCTAGATAAAATGCCAGACCTCTCGCTTGGTTACCCTTAGAGTCACAACCTACTAGTGTCCAGCCTGGCTTACCTCTAAAGAGCTTACGAAATTCCGGCCCCCATTCGGCATCAGAACTCGGGATGTTTGCGATGATCTTGTGACGGCTGCGCATACTAGGCGTGCCTATCACAAAACTCTCACCGTGTAGGTTACCTTCAGTATCAACGTTTTCCAACCACGTCTTAAGGATAGAGTGCCTAGAACCTGCAACCACAAACTTCTTATATAGTGCCGCGTCTTTGCCTAAGAACTCGATGCTGTCCTCGGTTATCTTAGGAGATGTCTGTATGCGTCGACCTTCCTCGAACTTATAGTTCCACTCGGTGGGCTCCCAACCGTTCCTGTAGAGGAAGATCTTCACATCACCAACTGAGGACAGCTTTAGTTCAGGGAACTCAACACGACTATAAGGCCCTGCTATGGGCCTCGCAACCATGTTGTCGCCGTATTCCTCATTCAGCTCTTCTATCACCTCCTCTGGTAAACCTAACAACGGCTCTATGCCAAACCAATTAGCAGTATGGTGTGCATACGAGCCATCCTTGACCCACTTGGGTTCCTTGAAAGGGTACTCACCTTTGCACTTATCTACCGCTACACACTTGCGCCCCAACTTAGCAGAAAGAGCTAGTTCAGCTCTCTCCACTGCTTCACCAAGTTTGACATCAAGACTAACAGCAGCCTCCACGTCAAAGGGCCACCCTATGAGC
>Ga0316189_10000125_pt1 | contig 69429 bp, 51 predicted proteins | sample LowCovwburrow_MG_FD_204930 | JGI IMG/M metagenome (GOLD analysis project Ga0316189, IMG submission 204930) | Coastal sediment microbial communities from Maine, United States - Lowes Cove worm burrow | ecosystem: Environmental > Aquatic > Marine > Coastal > Sediment | place: USA: Maine...
GGGGCGTACTGGGGCCCTCGTCACGGTTGTCGGGGCCCTCATCGCACAGCTCGACGCCGGCCAGCACGGGCCACCGCCGCAGCGGCAGTCCGGGAGGCAGACACTGTCGTGGGCGTGGGCGTGGGCGTGGGCGTGGCGTGGGCGTGGGCGTGGGCGTGGCGTGGGCGTGGGCGTGGGCGTGGGCGTGGGCGTGGGCGTGGGCGCAGGGTTGCGCAAGCTCCAGGTTCTTCTTCGCGTCCACTTCACGAGTCGACGTGACGAGCCCTCTGCATGGTCCCGTGAATCGCGCTTGGTCGCGCGTTGGAGGCGGTGACTGTAGCGCTTGTGAAGTTCGGCGAGCTGCTGCTCGGTCGCCCGGCTCAGGCCGTTCTTCCGCTTGCTGACCTGGGGCTGGGTGACACAGCAGACCATTGCGATCTCCTCCGGGGTATCCTCGGCGCTCGGAGCAGCGTGAGGAGCATGTCGTCAGAGAGTCGAGCGCGCAGTCGGAGGCCCGCGGGGCAGGCCAAGGGCGCGCGCAGGATCGGTGGGAGCGCCCTCGTCGTTTTTGGGGCTGCGCTCGCTATGGTAGCGCCGATGCGGGCGCTCGCGCAGCCGCAGGAGCCCGCTCCAGGGGCCGAGGGGGTGGTCTCGAGCCTGGGCCCTGGTTCGGCCTCAGATCCGAGTCCAGGCTCCGTGTCATCTCCGGCGGATGAGGAGGCGCCCCCGGCCTTTCAAGATCGCGGGCCGGTCAGCGCTCCCGCGCCGGTGAGCACGCTCGCGCCGGAGCTCAGCCTCCCCCAGGGGCCCGAGGCCGCGCGCGCGCAGAGCCTCTTCGCGGTCGGCCGCTATGTCGAGGCGGCCGTCGTCTTCGAGGCGCAGGCGGCGAAGAGCTCGCCGACCGATCGACGCTTTCTCTATCACGCGAGCCTCGCCCGGGCGAAGGCGGGTCAGCACGGACGGGCCGCCGAACACCTGCGGCTCGTCCTCCGCGCGGGGACTCTTTCACCGTCGCTTCGCGGAGAGCTGGGGGCGCTCATGGAGCTGTCCTGCGGACGTGCGTCACGGGTCCAGCTCCGGGTCACGGAGAGCACGTCCGCGGGCCTCGTGGCCCCGCCAGAGCTAGAGCGGGGGACTCTGTCCCTTGAGTCGTCTTCAACGCTCGCCGGTGATGCGCCGTACCGGACGACCCTGAGCTTGGGCAACACCGCCGAGCTCTGCCTCGACCCGGGCGCCTACGCGCTCGAGCTGATCGTCCCCGGCTACTACCCGCTGCGCCTGCGCCGGGTCGTCGATGCCCGGGCCGTGGCGCGGCCCTGGGACTTCGCTGTCGAGGCGCACAAGGTGCTCGTCGACCTCCGGGTCTTCCCGGAGAGGGCGCTGCGCAGAGGTCTTGGGACCCTCACGCTGAGACGCAGCGATCGTCCTGGCTATGCCCCGCTGGTCTTCGAAGAGATCGAGCCGACGACGACCGTCGCCCTCCCAGTCGGCACCTGGAGCGCCGAGGCCAAGGCCCGACGGTACTCCGGGCAGCGCACGATCACGGTCGTGCCGTCGAGCAGCGGGGCCGATATCTCGATGAACAAGCGCAGGGCGGAGAGCTCGAAATTCCGCGGGCTCCGCGGGGCCGTCGGACCCGTGGTCGGGTACTTCGGCCTGGGCTACGCGGGCGGGCTTGGCCTGCTCCTCGGCGGCTCGTCCGGCCAGGGCAAGAGAGAGTCCGAGTATGAGGATTTCTTGACGGAGGCGGGCGTCGACCCCGACGGGGGGGAGCCGCTGAGCCCGGAGCTCGTCGCGGCCGCGGAGGCTGCGATCCCCACCGCCGAGTATCACCGCGGGCTCCGTCGGTCGGTGAGGCTGCAGACCGCGGGCGTGACCCTCGGCATGCACAGCCTCGGGTTCATCGCCTCGACTCTGCCGATGTTGACCAGGGGGAAGAAGCGCAGCTCCTACATCCTCGTCGGCGTCGGTGGAGCTGTCTTGGCCGGCGGTGTCGGCTGGATGTCCGTCTATGCCGCCAAGGAGCGAGAGCTGCTGGGCTCGGACCTGCCCGAGGATCGGGTCGGCGGCGATGAACTCAACGAGCTCCTCCGTCATCGGCTCGGCGCTGGCATGCTCATCGGGGCAGGCAGCGGGATGGTGATCGGGTCGGCGCTGATCCTGACGATCGCTCGGGTGAGAACGCGGCGAAGCCTCGCGGCGGCGCCTGTGCTCGGGCCCGGGTTCGGCGGGGTCTCGGTCCAAGGGAGGTTCTAGCGGCCCGTGGCGAGGGTCTCGCGGGGTCACGCGTGCCTCCGAGGTCCGCTCGGTTCTCGGCGAGGGCTTGCGGCGGTAGAGCCCTGCTCGGCGGCGCTGCGTCGCGGCTGAGAGGACCGACGATTGCGGCGCGAGCGTACGGGGGGCTTTCGTCACGGGCTGCTGAGGCGCTTGGCGATGTGGCCGCGTCGCTGCGGGTCTTCGCTCATCGCGAGGCGTGAGCACAGGTTCGAGGGCTGAAGGGGCGGGCGGTCGCGCGTCCCTCAGCCGTCGATTTGAGAATATTCTCAAATCGGCCTGAGAATAGTCTCAATGTCCGCCAACGCCGGAATTTGGCCGGCTGCGTTGGGCTCACGCGTGCTAAAGACAGGCTCGAGAGGCGCCGCTTTTGGGCGGCGCTGAGATCCTCCGATGACGTCAGCTCTACGACTAGCGACGGCGAGGCCTGTGGGGCTCGGGGAGAGCGTCGGCGCCGTGGGGCTCGAGCGCTCGAGGATCGGCAAGCGCGGGGCGAGCTTCGCCCTGAGCTGCGCGCTGGTCTGGGAACTCGGCTGCGCCGGCAAGACGGAGCAGGCGACCCGCCGTGATCTCGTCGAGGTCGACGCGCTCTTGGCCCCCTTGCCGGCGGAGGAGGGGGAGGTCCTGCCCCGTCCTCCGGCGACGCAGGAGGAGGCTAGCTTTGACGGCAGCCTCGCGGAGTATCAGGCCTACGCCTTTGTTCACAGCCCCGATCTCCGGGCGACCTTTGAGGCCTGGCGGGCGGCCACCTATCGGCCCGACAAGGTCCGGCGGATGCCTGAGATGATGATCTCCTACTCGGGGTTTATCCAGGGGGTCGAGACCCGGGTCGGGCCGCAGCGCCACAAGCTCGGGATCCAGCAGTGGTTCCCCTGGCCGACCAAGCTCAAGGCTGCGGGCGAGGCGGAGGCCTTGGCGGCACGGTCGGCGCAGCGCGAGTTTGAGGCCCACGCGCTGCGGATCGGCGCGGAGGTGTCGGCCGCCTACTGGCGCCTGTGGATGATCGGGCGGACGCAAGAGATCGAGGCGGCGGAGGTCGAGCTGCTGCGGACCCTGACGGAGCTCGTCCGCGTGCGCGTCGAGGCGAGCGCTGCGGGGCTCTCCGATCTCACCCAGCTAGGCCTCCGCTTGACCCAGGCGGAGGATCGCCTCGCGAGCCTCGGCGAGGAGGAGCGGGCGGCCTCGGCTGCGCTGGTCCGAGCGCTCGGGGCTCCGGACGGGACGACGACGCCGGTGCAGGGCGAGCCGCCGCGCGTCGCTGTGCCCGCTGCGGACCCAAAGCTCCTCCGGGACGAGGTGGCGGCGCACCCCCGGATCGAGGCGCTCGCGCTCCTCTCGGGAGCGGAGGGGGAGCGCGCTCGGGCGTCGCGGGCAGATCGATACCCGAGCGTCGGCGTCGGCGTCGACTGGATCATCACGGGTCAGGCGTTGGATCCGACGATGACCGACTCCGGCAAGGACGCGCTCATCGGTATGGCGGCGCTGCGGGTCCCGCTCTCGGTCGGCGCCTACGCTGCCGGCGAGAACGAGGCGCGGGCGAAGGGACGGATGTATCGCGCGCGGGCGCTCGCCCTGCGAAACCACGCGATCGCCGAGTTCGAGCGGGTGATGGCCGAGCTCCGTGATGCGGAACGTCGCCTCTCGCTCTACGAGACGACGATGATCCCGATGGCGGAGACCTCGTTTCAGGCGGTCCAGTCGAGCTATCAGAGCGGAGGGGCGAGCGTCGCCGAGATCCTGATGGCGGAGCGTGAGCTGCTCGATCTGCAGCTCCAGACGATCCGCGCGCGGGTCGACGCGGCGACGGCCTGGGCGGCGCTCGAAGAGCTCGTGGGACGCCCGGTCAGCCCGGCGGAGGGGGGACGATGACGATAGGCGAGCCCGAGGGCAGCGCGGGTCGAGTCGCCGTCCTCTCTGGGACTGCGGGCACCCCAGCGGCGCGGCTCATCACGCTGGTCCTGACCTTGGTCGTCGGCATTGTCCTTGGCGCTCGCTGTGGGGATTGTCGCGGCGGAGAGCGGGGCGAGGGGCTCGCGGCGGCAGAGAAGGGTCATGAGCACGGAGCCGACGCCGCGCTGGCGCAGATCTGGACTTGCTCGATGCACCCGCAGATCCGCATGCAAGAGGCGGGCTCCTGCCCGATCTGCGGGATGGATCTGATCCCCGCCGCGGGCAGCGAGAGCGCGCACGGGGAGGATGAGCACCCCGGGCGTGTCACCCTCTCGTCGCGGGCCCAGGCCCTCGCGGCGGTGCGGACCGAGCCCGTGCTCCGGACCGAGTCGCGCGCAGAGATCCGCCTCCTCGGCCGTGTCGATCACGACGAGTCGCGGCTGCGGACCGTGACCTCGTGGACGGCCGGACGGATCGATCGACTGATGGTTCGGGCGACGGGCACCCGGATAGGCAAGGGGCGGGTCGTCGCCAAGCTCTACAGCCCCGAGATCTACACCGCCACCCGCGAGCTCGCCCTCGCCAGCAAGCAGGCGATGACGATGCGCGGCGGGTCCGCTAGCACAGGCAGGTTCAGCGCCTCGACCCTCGAGGCCTCGCGGACCCGGCTCCGCCTCCTCGGGGTGGCGGACGCGGTGATCGGCGAGATCGAGCGGACCGGCGTGGCGCCGAAGAGCGTCGATATTCGCTCACCCTTCGGCGGCACGGTGCTCGAGCGCCACGTCGAGGAGGGGCAGTACGTGGCGGCCGGCGCAGCGTTCTTCAGCATCGCCGATCTCTCCGAGGTGTGGGTCCAGATCGACGCCTACGAGTCGGATCTCCCCTACCTCAGCGTCGGTCAGGAGGTCGAGCTGACGGTCGAGGCGGTCCCGGGGGAGGTCTTCGTCGGCAAGGTGGGCTTCATCGATCCTGTGCTCGACAAGCGGAACCGGACCGCGCGGGTCCGCGTCGAGGTGAGCAATCGCGACGGCCAGCTGAGCCCCGGGATGTTCGCCTCGGCGGTGATCTTCGCCGGCGACGAGACGGCGAAGGCTCAGCTCGTCGTCGCTAGCTCGGCGCCGCTCTTCACCGGTCGGCGCTCGGTCGTCTACGTCGAGGTCCCGGGGGAGTCGCGGCCGACCTTTGAGCTGCGGGAGATCCGGGTCGGGCCGAAGGCGGGACCGGTCTACCCGGTGCTCTCGGGCCTGCGCGAGGGGGAGCGCGTGGTCACCCACGGCGCGTTCCTCCTCGACGCGGATCTCCAGCTCGCCGGCGGTCGGAGCATGATGACGCTCGCCGATGATCGCTCGGCCGAGGTCGAGCCCGCGCTGCCGGTGACAGCTGCGTTCCTCGAGACCGTCGCCCCGGTGATGCTCGCCTATCTTGAGGGACAGGAGCGCTTCGTCGAGGATGATCTCGAGGGGGCCAAGGCGGCGCTCTCAGGCCTCGCCGAGGCGGTCAACGAGATCGAGCCGCCAGGCACGAGGCCGGTCCGCGAGGCCTGGCGCCAGGCGGCGTCGGTTCTCAGCGGGCACGCGCGCAAGGCCGCCAGCGCCGAGACGCTCGGGGCGAGCCGCAGCGCCTTTGAGAAGGTCAGCCTGGAGCTCGAGGGGTTCCTCGAGCGCTTTGGCAACCCGACCGGGGAGACCCTGCGGATCGCCTTTTGCCCGATGGCCTTCGACTCCCGCGGCGCCCGCTGGATCCAGCGCGACGAGGCGGTGCAAAACCCCTACTACGGCGACGCCATGCTCCGCTGCGGTGAGTTCCGGGCGAGCGTCCTGCCGGGGGAGCGAGCGCCGGTGACGAACGAGGACGCGAATGCGTCGCCTGCGGGAGCATCGCGGCCCTGAGCCGCTGACGGTCGACGACGATGGCTGTGCGACGCAGGGAGGACCAGGGCAGGGCAGAGGAGCGCTGGGCGGGCTTTGTCCGCTTCTTTGTCGACAACAAGCTGGTCGTCCTCCTGATCGCGGGGCTGCTGGTTCTCGCCGGGCTCGGGTTCGCCCCCTTCCGCTGGGAGCTCGGCTATCTGCCGCGGGATCCGGTGCCGGTCGACGCCCTCCCGGACATCAGCGAGAACCAGCAGATCGTCTTCACCACGTGGCCGGGACGCTCGCCGCGTGATGTTGAGGATCAGGTCACCTACCCGCTGACGACCGCGCTCCTCGGCCTGCCCGGGGTCCGCTCGGTCCGCTCCTCGTCGGTGCTCGGCTTCTCGAGCATCTACGTGATCTTCGAGGATGACGTCGAGTTTTACTGGTCGCGCTCGCGGGTCCTGGAGAAGCTCGCGTCGTTGCCGGCGGGGACCCTGCCGGAGGGGGTCGCACCGGCGCTCGGCCCCGACGCGACGGCGCTCGGTCAGGTCTTTTGGTACACGCTCGAGGCGGTCGACGCCGAGGGCGACGTGGTGCCGGGGGCCTTCGGCCTCGACGAGCTGCGCTCGATCCAGGACTGGTCGGTCCGCTACTCGCTGCAGGCGGTCGCTGGGGTCTCGGAGGTCGCCTCGATCGGCGGCTTTGTCCGCGAGTACCAGGTCGACGTCGATCCCGAGGCGATGCTCGCCTACGACGTGACGATCGGCCAGATCGCCGGCGCGGTCCGGGGCGCGAACCTCGACGTCGGCGCGCGGACGATCGAGATCAACCGGGCCGAGTACCTGATCCGCGGGCTCGGCTTCATCGAGGCCCTGGAGGACCTGGAGAAGGTCGTCATCACCAGCCGGATGCATACGCCGGTGCGGGTCAGGGATGTCGCGAAGGTCAGCTTTGGTCCGGCGCTCCGCCGCGGCGCGCTCGACGTCGGCGGTGCGGAGGCGGTCGGCGGGGTCGTCACGGTCCGCTACGGCGACAACCCGCTCGCGGTGATCGACCGCCTCAAGGCCCAGGTAGCTGAGATCAGCCCCGGCCTGCCGGAGCGGACGATGGCCGACGGCACCATCGCCAAGGTCCGGCTTGTCCCCTTCTACGACCGCACCAAGCTGATCCTAGAGACCCTGGAGACCCTCTCGCTGGCGCTTGTTCAGCAGGTGTTGATCACGGTGGTGATCGTCCTCCTGATCATGCGTCACTTGCGAAGCTCGCTGCTGGTCTCGGGGCTCCTGCCGCTCGGGGTGCTCGGCACCTTCGTCCTGATGCGTCTCGCCGGCGTCGGCGCGAACGTGATGGCCCTCGCGGGGATCGCCATCGCCATCGGGACGATGGTCGACATGGGCATCGTCTTCACCGAGAACATCGTCCGTCATCTCGACGAGGCGCCGGCGGGGACGAGCCGGAGGGACGCTGTCTGCCGCGGCGCGGGCGAGGTCGCGCCGGCGGTCCTGACCTCGCTGCTGACGACGCTGCTCGGCTTTCTCCCGATCTTCGGGCTCACCGGCGCCGAGGGGAAGCTCTTCACGCCCTTGGCCTACACCAAGACGTTCGCGCTGATAGCCGCGTTCCTCCTGGCGGTGATCGTCCTCCCCCCGGTGGCCCACGCGATCCTGCGCGGGCGAGGGCGAGGAGCCAAGGGGGGGCCCGAGGCCGAGCGCGCCGACGCTCTGCCCTGGTGGCGACGCTTCAGCTGGCGCCACGCCTCGTTCGACGTCGAGCTGCTCGCCGTCGGCGTCGCGCTGCTCGCCGCTGGCCTTCGCCTCGGCGGGGCGGTCGTGGTCGTGGTCTCGGTGCTCCGCCTGGCGACGCCGCTCCTGCCTGCGCGGGCGCGCTTCGCCGGACCGCTGCTGGCCAACACGATCACCGTCGTCGCCCTGACGATCTGGCTGACAGACTACTGGATGCCGCTCGGGCTCGATCGCAGCCTGGCGACGAACCTCGGCTTTGTCGTGACGATGATCGCGGCGTTGCTCGGCGCCTTCGGCCTCTTCCAGGTCAGCTATCGTCCGCTCCTGCGCTGGTGTCTGGGGCACAAGGCGATCTTCTTGGGGGCCAACCTGCTCTTCGTCGGCCTCGGCCTGAGCGCCTGGCTCGGCGCCCCGACGACGCTCTCTTGGCTCCCGGAGTCGCTCCGCGACGAGGCGGCGATAGCCCGCCTTGAGGCGGCGATGCCGGGGCTCGAGAGCGACTTCATGCCGCCCTTTGACGAGGGCACGTTCCTCTTCATGCCGTCGACGACGCCGCACGCGTCGATCGGCCAGTCGCTCGACATCCTCCAGGCGGTCGACGCTGCGATCGCCGCGATCCCGGAGGTCGAGGAGGTCGTCGGCAAGCTGGGCCGGGCCGAGACGCCGCTCGATCCGGCGCCGGTGATGATGTTCGAGACGGTCGTCAACTACCGCCCGGAGTACCGCGAGAACGGGGCCGGCGAGGTCATCCGCTACCGCTACGACGAGGCGGCGGGGGAGCATGTCCGCGACGGCGAGGGGGAGCTCATCGCCGACGAGAGCGGCCGGCCCTTCCGCCAGTGGCGGGATCACATCCGCTCCGCCGATGATATCTGGCGCGAGATCACGGCCGCCGGCGAGCATCCAGGCCTGACCGGCGCGCCGAAGCTGATGCCGATCAAGACCCGGGTCGTGATGCTCCAGACCGGCATGCGCTCGGCGGTCGGGATGAAGATCAAGGGCCCAGATCTGGCGACGATCGAGGCCTTCGGGCTCGAGGTCGAGGCGCTGCTCAAGGGGATGCCCGAGGTCGAGCAGAGCACGGTGCTCGCCGACCGGATCGTCGGCAAGCCCTATCTCGAGCTGGACATCGATCGTGACGCGATCAGCCATCACGGCCTGACGATCACGGATGTCCAGGACGTGATCCAGATCGCGATCGGCGGGCGGACGCTGACCCGGACCGTCGAGGGGCGCGAGCGCTATCCGGTCCGCGTCCGCTATATGCGAGAGGAGCGCGACGAGGTCGAGGCGCTGCAGCGGGCGCTGGTGACGGGTGTCGGCGGCGAGCAGATCCCGCTCGGGCAGCTCGTCGAGCTCCGCTACGTCCGCGGTCCGCAGATGATCCGCTCTGAGGACACCTTCCTCAACGGGTACGTCACCTGGGACCCGGCTGAGGGGATCGGCGATGTCGAGTCGGTCGAGACCGTGCGCGCGCTCCTGGGGGAGAAGATCGGCTCGGGGGAGCTCGTCGTCCCGGCGGGGGTCAGCTATCGCTTCGCCGGCACCTTTGAGAACCAGCAGCGGAGCCAGGCGCGGCTGATAGTCCTGATGCCGCTCGCGCTCGCGGTGATCTTCATGCTCCTCTACCTCCAGTTTCGTCGGGTGGGCACGGCGCTGATGGTCTTCTCGGGGATGGCGCTGGCGGCCTCGGGCGGCTTTCTCCTGATCTGGCTCTACGGCCAACCATCCTTCCTCGCGGTAGCACCCTTCGAGATCGACCTCCGCGAGCTCTTCCAGGTCGGTGAGACGCGGATGACGGTCGCGGTCTGGGTCGGCTTTGTCGCCCTCTTCGGGGTCTCGACCGACAACGGGGTGATCGTCGCGACCTATCTGACGCAGTCGTTTCGCGGGGCGAAGGCCCTGACGGTCGCAGAGATCCGCGCGAGGGTGGTGGAGGCTGGCGAGCGTCGCCTTCGCCCCTGCCTGATGACGACGGCGACGACCCTGCTCGCGCTCTTGCCGGTCATCACCTCCCGCGGGCGCGGCTCCGACCTGATGATACCGATGGCCCTGCCGACCGTCGGCGGGATCGGCCTGACCTTGGTGACCCTCCTGACCGTCCCGGTGCTCTTCAGCGCGGCGCGGGAGCTCGAGCTGTGGCGTGGGGGCCTTGCCTCGGAGGGCGATGAGAGCGATGAGGGCGATGAGGGCGGGGAGGCCGATGACGGGCGCTGAGAATCGGCGTAGGGTCGAGGCTCCGCGGAGCGCGACGATGGGGCCGAGCGCAGGGCCACCGCCGAAGGGGTCATCTGCGGCGAGAGTAGCCGCGAGCGCAGAGCCGCGCAGGAGATGGTGGAGATGAGCGGAGAGAGCGAGCGATCTCAGTGTTGCCACAGCGCGGCGAAGTCCGCCGAAGGCGATGACGCGGCCGTCCTAGAGGGGAGCGATCCTGTCTGCGGGATGCGGGTCACGGAGGCGAGCCCGCACCACTGCGACCACGACGGGCAGACCTACCGCTTTTGTGGGGCGGGCTGCCTGCGCAAGTTTACGGCTGATCCTGCGCGCTACCTCTCTGGCGAGGGCGATCGCCATGACGATGTCCCGGAGGGGACCGAGTTCACCTGCCCGATGCACCCGGAGGTCGAGCAGATCGGCCCCGGCGACTGTCCCAAGTGTGGCATGGCGCTCGACCCCAAGGGGATCCCGGCGGCGATGACCAAGACCGAGTGGACCTGTCCGATGCACCCGGAGGTGGTCCAGGATGATCCCGGCGATTGTCCGCAGTGCGGCATGGCCCTGGAGTCGCGGCGGGTCACGGTCGACGACGAGGAGAACCCCGAGCTGCGCGACATGACGCGGCGCTTCTGGCTCTCGGCGGCCCTCTCGTCGCCTCTGGTCGCGATCGTCATGCTCGACATGCTCCCGGGTCGGCCGGTCTCAAGCGCCCTCCCGGCGGGGAGCCTCGGCCTCATCGAGCTCGCCCTGGCGACGCCTGTCTGCCTCTGGTCGGCCTGGCCCTTTTATGTTCGGGCGCTGCGCTCGGTGAAGAACGCCAGCCTCAACATGTTCACCCTGATAGGCCTGGGGGTGACCGTCGCCTATGTCTACAGCGTGGTCGCCATCCTCGCGCCGGGGCTCTTCCCGGGCTCCTTTCGCGGGGCCGACGGCGAGGTCGCGGTCTACTTCGAGGCCGCGGCGATGATCGTGACCCTGATCCTCCTGGGCCAGGTGCTGGAGCTGCGTGCGCGGGGCCAGACAGGGGCGGCGCTCAAGCGGCTCTTGGGGATGGCGGCGACCAGCGCCCGTCGGCTCGCCGACGACGGCTCCGAGGTGGACGTGCCGCTCGAGGACGTCGAGGTGGGGGAGCGCCTGCGCGTTCGACCGGGGGAGAAGGTCCCGGTCGACGGGGTGGTCGTCGACGGATCGAGCCTCGTCGACGAGTCGATGGTGACAGGAGAGCCGTTGCCTGTGGCGAAGGGGCCCGGAGACCAGGTCATCGGCGCGACCGTGGTCGGCGGCGGCGGGCTTGTGATCCGGGCCGAGCGGGTCGGCGCCGACACGCTCCTCTCGCGGATCGTGGCGATGGTCGCCGAGGCGCAGCGCAGCCGGGCGCCGATCCAGCGCCTCGCGGACTACGTCGCCGGATACTTCGTGCCGACCGTGATCGTGGCCGCTGTGATCACCTTCATCGCCTGGGCGGCCTTCGGCCCCGAGCCTGCGATGGCCTACGCCCTCCTCAACGCGGTGGCCGTGCTGATCATCGCCTGTCCCTGCGCGCTAGGCCTGGCGACGCCGATGTCGATCGTCGTCGCCACCGGCAAGGGCGCCTCTGTCGGCGTGCTCTTCCGCGACGCCGAGGCGATCGAGGTGCTGCGCAAGGTCGACACCCTGATCGTCGACAAGACCGGGACCCTGACGGAGGGACGACCGACGCTGGTCACGGCCGAGCTCGCCGGGGCGGGGATGGTCGAGGCTGAGCTTGTGAGGCTCGCGGGCGCCCTCGAGCGCGGGAGCGAGCATCCCCTCGGCGAGGCGATCGTCCGCGCTGCGGAGGAGCGTGGGCTCGAGCTTCCCCCCCCGCGGGACTTCACCTCGACGGTCGGACTCGGCGTCGAGGGGCGGGTCGACGAGCGCGCGGTGGCCCTCGGCAACGCGGCGATGATGGACGCCTTGGGGATCGCCCTAGGAGAGCTCGAGGCCCGGGCCGAGGCGCTCCGCGGCGAGGGGCAGACGGTCGTCTTCGTCGCGGTCGACGGCGCTTGCGTCGGTCTTCTGGGCGTCGAGGATCCGATCAAGGAGAGCACTCCGGCGGCGCTCCGCGAGCTTCGGCGAGAGGGCCTGCGGATCGTCATGGTGACCGGCGACAGCGAGACGACCGCGCGGGTCGTCGCCGCCAAGCTCGGGATAGGCGAGGTCTTCGCCGGAGTTCTCCCCGACGGGAAGTTGGAGCGGGTGCGGGCGCTCCAGGCCGCAGGCCACGTCGTCGCGATGGCCGGCGATGGGATCAACGACGCCCCCGCGCTCGCCCGGGCGAACGTCGGCTTCGCGATGGGGACCGGCACCGACGTGGCGATGGAGAGCGCCAGCGTCACCCTCCTCCGCGGCGATCTCCGCGGGATCGTCCGGGCTCGGCGTCTCTCGGCCAAGACCATGGCGAACATCCGCCAAAACCTCTTCTTTGCCTTCGCCTACAACGCCGCTGGGGTGCCGATCGCCGCCGGGATCCTCTTTCCGTTCTTCGGGGTCCTCCTCTCGCCGATGCTGGCGGCGGCGGCGATGAGCCTGAGCTCGGTCTCGGTGATCGGCAACGCGCTCCGCTTGCGCTCCGTGGAGGTCTAGGAGGCCGTGGTCACGAGGACCGACGAGCGCTGCGCGAGAGGACGCGGGAGAGAGGACGCGGGAGAGCGGTCATGGGCTCCTAGGGCAGGAGGCCGCCGGGCTCGAGGTCAAAGGTATAGGGCATCGTCGTATCGCCGCCGGTGAGGCTGATGTTGAAGGTCCACTCGGAGGCGACCGTGTCGATGCATTCGTTCAGCGCGGGGTGGAAGAGCGTGCTGCGCTGCTCGTCGAACTTGATCGCGGTGACCTTGCCGTCGCCGTTGATCACGAAGGTGGTCTTGACCCGGCCGTCGGGGGCGTCGGGATCCTTTGCGGCGGTTTCCCGGTAGCACGTGACGATCTCGTCGAGGTGCTCGTCGACGCGGTCGTTGAAGTTGGAGAAGTCGAGGTAGGGGGACTCTTCGGGGTCCTCGAGCTCACCCTCGTCATCGTCGTCGTCGTCGTCGCCATCGCTCGGCTCGGCCTCCTCGGTCGGGGGCGGCTGAGCGTCGCTCCCCTTCTTGCACCCGCTGGACCCGACGCTCACGCTGAGCAGCGCTGCGATGAACGCGATACGACGACCACTGACGACCATGGCCGGATGCTAGCATGCACTCAGCGGTGTTCAGGGCGGTCCTGGGGCCTTGGATGGGCGAGGCGGCGAGGCGCTGGTAGAGGACGTCGCTCGACGAGGGCAGGGGCGTGTCGGAGCGTGTCGGAGCGTGTCGGAGCATGGTCGCGCTTTGCCCTGAGGTCCCCGAGCACGCGCGGAGGCTCGCGCATTATCGCCGCTTGGAGGAGCTCCGGGCCCCGGCGACGCTCGCCGGCCTTGACGTGCTCCGGATAGGTCGCGGGCTCTACGTCGGCCGATCGGGGCGGAGAGACGACGCCGGTCTGGTCGAGCTCCGGGCGCTCATCGGCCCTCGGCGACGCGGTCATCGGCGTGCCCGTGTGCCAGGGGAACCGAACCCCGCTATGCCCAGCTGAGGCGCGCGCTCGGGGTTGATCGACGAACATGATCGGGACCGGCATACTCCGTCGATGCGAGAGATCGTGATCCCCAAGGGTGGCGCTCCGGATGTCCTGACGATCCGTGAGGTCTCCGAGCCGGCGCCGGGCCCCGGTGAGGTCCGTATCCGGGTCCGCACGGCTGGTGTCAACTTCGCCGACATCATGGCCCGGATGGGGCTCTATCCCGACGCGCCGCCGATGCCCTGCGTCGTCGGCTACGAGGTCGCAGGGGATGTGGACGCGCTCGGCGAGGGGGTCACAGAATTCCAGGTAGGCGAGCGGGTGTTGGCGCTGACGCGCTTTGGCGGCTACAGCGACGCCGTCGTCGTCCCGGCGCAGCAGGCCGCGGCGATGCCCGATACGCTCAGTTACGAGAAGGGCGCTGCGATCCCGGTCAACTATCTCACCGCCTGGCTGATGCTCGTCCGCCTCGGCAACGTTCGCGCTGGGGATCAGGTGTTGGTGCACGCGGCCGCCGGCGGGGTCGGGCAGGCGGCGCTCCAGATCTGCCTCGCGCGCGGCGCTGATGTCATCGGTACGGCGAGTGCCGGCAAACACGAGCGCCTGCGCAGCCTTGGGGTCGCCCACTGCGTCGACTATCGCAACGATGACTTCGAAGCCGCGGTCGCGCAGATCACCGGCGGTCGTGGGGTCGACATCGTCCTCGACGCGGTCGGCGGCAAGTCGTTGCGCAAGAGCTACCGCTCCCTCGCGCCGATGGGCCGTCTCTTCGCCTTTGGCGCGTCGAGCCTCGCGCCCTCGACCCGGCGCAAGCTGATCCCCGCGCTTCGCGGTCTCCTGTCGATGCCGCGATTTGGCGCCGTCGAGATGATGAACGACAACCGGGGCGTCTTCGGCGTCAACCTGGGGCACCTGTGGGGGGAGCAGAGCGCTCTGCGGGCGATGCTCGGTGAGGTGCTCGCGGGGGTGAACGCTGGCGACCTTGATCCGGTCGTCGATCGGACCTTCCCCTTCACCGAGGCGGCGGCGGCCCACGGGTACATTCAGGCGCGGAAGAACTTCGGCAAGATCATCCTCACCGCGTGAGCCGCCTGGGGATCCCCAGCGTGAGGAGGGCTGCATCTGAGGCGGGCGTCGAGCTTCAGAATCATCCATTGGCGGGCCTGCGCGGATGCTACAAAGATCCACGTGCACCCCTTTCGACAGGGCGGACTCTGCCTCTGGGCGGTGTTTTGGGCCGGCGCGTGCACGATCCCAAACCCCGCGTTCGACGGGGACGGGAGCGGCTTGACCGTCGGCGCGACCGCATCTGGCGAGGCGTCGAGCGTGACGATGACCGGCGTGACGATGACCGGCGTGACGATGACCGGCGTGACGATGACCGGCGGGAGTTCGGCGACGACGGGCAGCGGTGAGAGCGAGGCGACGAGCGACACCCTGACCTCGAGCACGACGTCGACGGACGTGACGATGACCGGCGATCTGACGACCACCGCCGACTCGGGCTCGGGCACCGACTCGGAGAGCACGACGACCGGTGGTGGCGAGATGATGACCCTGCACAATTTCGGGGCTCTCGCCGAGTGTGACCGCGGCCCCGGCTGTCTCGACCCCAACACCGAAGAGCCGAACCATGCCCTCCACAGGGTCACGGAGTGCTTCGAGTCGCCGCTTCCCCCACCCTTCGCGGTCTCGCGGATCGGCCTTCATCCGCGCTTTGTCCGGGGGACAGCCGGCGTCACCGTCAAGGTCTTCTCCTACGCGGGGATGAGCCTAGAGCTCGTCGAGGAGCGCTATCTCGGGGCGAGCGCTCCGGGCCCGGACTACAAGTCGTGGGTCCTCGATCCGCCAGTGACGGTCGATGTCGCCAGCTTCTGCGTCGGCTATGAGACCTCGGGGAGTGATGTCCAGCTCGCGCCCCGGGTCAACGACGAGTCTCCCGTCGACGGTGCGTCGTTCCTCGAGGTCTTCGACGCGCCTATGTGCAGCCTCGGGCCGATGCCCCTCGGCGACCTCTACGTGGAGCCGGGGGAGGTGCCCCGCTATTGCATCGACGTCGACATCGTCGGTGAGTGATGATGGGCGCTGACCATGGCAAGCATCCGTCGTCTCCTCTCGATCGAGGATCTGCTCTGGGCGCTCTGGCTCCTGGTGCTCGACCCTGCCCGCGGTAGTCTCTTCTTGGACGGCGGTGTCGCGACCTTCTTCCTCCTCGGCGCGGGTCTTTGCTTCTGGCTCTCGACCTTCCTCAGCGATCGTTCGCAGGTCGATCCTCGGCGCCCGTGGTTGTTGGCGCTCGGCCTCGGCGTTTGCACGATCATGATCGACGCGGCGCTCAAGCAGGTCGGCGCGGACATGACCTGGCGGATCGTCAACACGGTCACGCCGCTGGGGCTGGGCCTTGTGCTCGCGATCCAGCACCGGATGACCGGCGGGCGGACGTGGTTGCAGGCGCCGACCTTGCTGCGGCGTGCGCTCGCCTGGCCGCTTGTCATGATCCTCGCCGACAACTTCGCCGCGCTCACCGGGATCCTGGTCGATACGTCGAGCTCCCTCTCGGTCTTCGCCGACGGTGGGCAGGGAGGCGCGGGGATCGTCAGCGCGGCGCTCCGCCTCCTCGTCTTCATGCCGCTGATCTACGCGAGCTTTGTCGTCGTGCCCCGTCGCTTGACCTACGCAGAGGAGGGCGCCGGGGTGTCGACCTGGATCGTGCGCTACCTGTGGGCGCTGCTCAGCGCTTGGGCCGGGGTGTCCCTGCTCGAGCCCCTGACCGGCGCCCCCTGAGCGAGAGAGGCCCGACCGCGCTCGGCAAGGCGCTCGTCTGTGAAGCGGAGCGCGCGAGCGGAGCGCTGGTCTCCTGCCGGTGGGGATCCCTAGCGGCGGCCGCCGCTGCGGCGCGGGTTGCCGCCGCGTCCACCACCACCGCCGCGACCACCACCGCCGCCGCCGCGGCCACCACCGCCGCCGCGGCCACCACCGCCACCGCGGCCACCGCCGCCACCGCGACTGGCACCGCGGCCGAAGTTCTTCGGCGCGGGTAGGGTCGAACGGCGGGCGTCCTCGCAGTGGAACTCGTGCTCGAGGTCGGCGTTGACCTCCTCGCCGAGGAGGCGCTCGATCGAGCGGAGGAGGGCGCGATCCTCTGCGGTGCAGAACGAGATCGCATCACCCTCGGCGCCCGCGCGGGCGGTCCGGCCGATCCTATGGACATAGGTCTCGGCCTCCATCGGCAGGTCGTAGTTGATCACGTGGGTGATGTCGTCGACGTCGAGGCCGCGGGCGGCGACGTCGGTGGCGACGAGGACCCGAAAGCGGCCCTGCTTGAAGCCGTCGAGCGCCCGTGTGCGCGCAGCTTGGCTCTTGTTGCCGTGGATCGCCGCGCAGGGGATGCCGACGTCCTGGAGCCTATCGACGACCCGGTTGGCGGCGTATTTCATCTGCGTGAAGATGATCGCCTTGTTGTGGCCGGCTTCCTTGAGGATATTGACGAGGACGGTGTCCTTGTCGCGCTTGTCGAGGAAGAGCACCTTTTGAGCGATCCGCTCGACCGCGGGCTGGTCGGGGGCGATCGTCACCTGGACGGGGTCGCGGACCATCGTGCTCGCGAGGTCGACCATCTTCGGGGCCATCGTCGCCGAGAAGAAGAGGGTCTGACGCTTGGCCGGGATCTTGGCGAGGACCCGCTTGATGTCGGGGATGAAGCCCATGTCGAGCATCCGGTCGACCTCGTCGAGGATGAAGACTTCGACCTCGCCTAGGTTGATGAAGCCCTGCTGCATCAGGTCGAGGAGGCGTCCGGGGGTGGCGACGAGGATGTCGACGCCGCGGCCGAGGGCCTTGACCTGGTGGAACTGGCTGACCCCGCCGAAGATCACGGTGTGGCTGAGCCGGAGGTAGCGGCCGTAGGTCTTGATGCTGTCGGCGATCTGGGCCGCGAGCTCGCGGGTCGGCGCGAGGATCAGCGCTCGTGGGGCGCCGCGGCCCGGCCGCTTGTTGCTGCCGGCGAGGCGCTGGAGGAGCGGCAGGGTGAACGCCGCGGTCTTGCCGGTGCCGGTCTGGGCGCTGCCCAGGAGGTCACGGCCGTCCAGGAGGTGGGCGATGCTCTGCTCTTGGATCGGCGTCGGCGTGGTGTAGCCGGCGTCAGCGATGGCGCGCTGGAGCTCGGGGCGGAGGGCGGCGAACACCCCCTCGGGGGCGGCGGTCTGGGGATCTCGGTCGGTGCGCAGGAGGGGCGCGGAAGAGGTCGATGTCATAGTGGTCTTGGTCCGGCGTGCAGAGATCTCTGGCTGCCGGACGCCTGGAGAAGAATGGGCCGCGTTGATGCGGCAACGGGGAGGCCCCGTGGTGAACGGGAACTCCCCGGTTGGAGGCGCGGGGTCCAGTGTGGACCCCTGCGAATCGCGCACAACCTACACGCCCGGTGGGCGCGAGGCAAGCCATCAGAGGATGACGAGGGGGGTCCTCGGGGACCGCTCGACCGCGCTCGTCGCCGGTCGGTTCCGCCGGTCGTCGACGGCGGATGAGGGGGGCGGGGGTGCTAGGCCGGATGATCCGCGAGCCAGCGGTTCATCAGCGCCGCGCTGTCGTTCCAGCCGGTGTTCATCTCTTTCTCAGTGGTCTTCTCGACCATCTTGCCGATGCCGAAGATCTTCGCCTCGATCGTGATCTCGGCGATCCGTCGGCACTTGCCGCCGCCGGCATCCTCACACCGCACCGAACCCTCCATGCGCATCTTCTCGGCCATCGAACCGGGGCGCATCTTCCACCGCCAGGTCTTGCTCGCGGCGTCGAAGGTGCCAGCCTCTTCGTAGCCAAAGTTGCCGCCGAGCACCTTTTGGATCGGTTTGGGCAGATCGACCTTGGGCTCGCCGCGGACGACCCGCTCGATGTCGGGACCTTCGCTTTGGCGGACGGTCTCGTACTTGGTGAAGTGCATCCCGTCGAGGTAGAGCCAGCGGTTGAACTCCTGGTCAAAGAAGACCTGCCAGAAGCGCTCGGGGGTGCAGTTGATCACATGGTTGAGCTTGAGTGTTTTCATCGCCAGAGCCTCTACGGGGCTCACGATTAGCACTTTGGACGCCTCGGCGAAAGGCGCAGGAGATCGTAGACCCTCCTAGCGACCGCGGACCGGCAGCGACGAGGGTCCGTGCATCATCCGCGACGGCTTCCATGCGATCTCGGCGCGGGGGATCGAGAGGGTGAGGCCGGGGCGGCGCGCGAGCAGGGCGCTGAGCGCCTCGCGGATCTCCATCCGGGCGAGTCGCGTGCCGATGCAGGAGTGGATCCCAGCGCCGAAGGCGATGTGCTTGCGGTTGTCGCGGGTGATGTCGAAGGTGTCCGGGTTGGGAAAGGGCGAAGGATCGCGGTTGGCCGCGAGGAGCGAGGCGAAGACCCGCTCGCCTGCCCGCAGCGTCTGACCGTGGAGCTCGGTGTCGATGCTGAGGTAGCGGACCGAGGCGAGGTCGGCGGGGCCGTCAAAGCGGAGCGCCTCCTCGATCGTCGGCGAGATCGTGCTCGGGTCCGAGCTGAGCTGGGCCCGGACCTCGGGGTTGTCCATGAGGGCGATGACGGTGTTGGAGAGGAGGTTGACCGTGGTCTCGTGCCCCGCGAGGAAGAGGAGGAGCATCATCGAGTGGAGCTCGATGCGGCTCAGTCGCTCGCCGTTGTCGGTGCGGGCGTGGATCAGGTGGGAGAGGAGCGTGTCCGCTGGCTTCTTTGAGAGAACGTCGATGTAGGGATCGATGAGCTCACGCAGGCCGTTGGCGGCGCCGAGCATCCGCGGCAGGCTGTCGGCGACGACGTCCTCACCCCAGCCGGCGAGCTTCGGCTCGACGCTGCGGGGGACCCCGAGCATCTCGCAGATCAGCCGGATAGGCAGGGGCATCGCGTAGTCCTGGACCAGGTCGAACTCGTCGCGCTCGGCCAAGGTGTCGAGCAGCTCGTGGACGAGCGTGTGGGCCCGCTCGCGCAGCCCTTGGACGATGCGCGTCGAGAAGGCGCGGTTGACCAGGCGACGCAGGCGGGTGTGCTCGGGCGGATCGCGGTGGATCATCCCGTTGACGATCAGCTCTAGGCCCATCGGCAGCGGCCTGGAGGGCTTGGCCCCGGGGAGCGAGCTCTTGTCGCGGATGAAGATCGTTGTGTCGCGGAGGACCTCGGAGGCGCCCTCGTGGCTGAGGATGAGCCAGGCTGGCTCGCCGGAGAAGGGATCCGTGAACCGGTGGATCGGACCGGCCTGGCGCATCTCTCGGTAGCGGCTGTGGATGTCCGCGCGCGCCTCCGGGGAGATGATGTCGAAGCGATCGAGCTCGGGGAGGGCGGCGTTCATGGGGCTCCGACGATGATAGGGCGTTCGGGCGAGCGCGTCTCGTCCTCGGGCGCGCTCTTTCGAGCCGACCGGCGCCGTAGGCCGAGCATGTCTGGGCGTTCGACGACCGTCAAGCCTCGGCGGCGGGCGAGGAGGCCGGCGGCGGCGCTTCCGGGGGGCGTTCGTGCGATGGCGCCGGCGTGTTCGCTGCGTCGACGAGCGCCTTCATCATGCTCCTCGCGCTCGCGGCTCCGGATCGGCGTCTGGCGTCCATCGTGAGCGGCTGGTCGTTGAGATATGCAGACGGCGTACAATAGACGTCGCCGTGGTAGCCTAGGGTGCTCATCCTCGGCCCGAGGGCCCTCGTTGAGCGGAGAAGGGCCCCAGCAGAGGAGAGCAACGATGATCTACGGCCTCGCGCTCGCCCTCTCGCTCAGCCTCGCCGGAGATCCGGGCAAGTGCTACTCCGACTCCGAGTGCGGCGGCGGTGTCTGTCGCTCCGGCACCTGCACGACAGCTGGCGGCAAGTGCTACTCCGACTCGGAGTGCCCCGGAGGAGCTTGTCGCTCGGGACAGTGCACGACAGCTGGCGGCAAGTGCTACTCCGACTCCGAGTGCGGCGGCGGTGTCTGTCGCTCCGGCACCTGCACCACCGCGGGGGGCGGCTGCTACTCCGACTCGGAGTGCCCCGGAGGAGCTTGTCGCTCCGGCAAGTGCACGACAGCTGGCGGCAAGTGCTACTCCGACTCCGAGTGCGGAGGCGGGAGCTGTCGCTCTGGCACGTGCACCACCGCGGGGGGCGGCTGCTACTCCGACTCGGAGTGCCCCAACGGCAGCTGCCGCGGCGGACGCTGCACCTCCGGAGCCTACGCCGCGGAGCCGGAGCCGGAGCCCACAAATCCGTCGACACAGACCGACGGTAGCTCCTTCCGTGGCGACGCCTGGCCGGAGCCGAGCCCATCTCAGGGAGCTGGGCAAACGCCAGACCAGGGACCGGACCAGAGACCCGACCACCGCGAGCCGACCTACGACGGGCAACACGCTGACCGGTCCCCGCCTCGCCAAGGACCCCCGCCGATCCGACAACGCTGGTGCCGGATCGCCGCCGACTCTCCGCTCCCTCTGAGCCTCCTCCTCCTACCGCTCCTCGTCGGACGACGCCGACGAGCCCGCCTCTGATGCCCGCAGATCCGCCACCGTCCCGCCCCGCAGCGCCTCAGCGCTCGGCCGAGCTCTGCGCCTCGAGTCACGCACGCTCTTCGATCCACTGCGTGAGATCGCCATCGATTGCGCCTGTGTGCTCGTAGACATTGTCGTTTAGGGGGGATAAACAGTGTTGAAGATGAGGTGAGCTCAGCCGAGGCGAGCTTTGCCGTAGCAGGCTACATCTCCGACGCGAGTCACCTCAACGTCGCCATTGTGATCAGTCTCGGTCGTAATGTGTGTACTCCTATCCTCGTCCTCGTCGACCGGGACGGGTACCAGTACCGGTACCAGTACCAGTACCAGTACCAGTACCAGTACATCGCTCACGCTCCTGTTTGATACTCGCGTGAAGCTCTCAAGCGGGCGCTCTTCGTTGGTTGTCTCAGTACGCCCGGTACCGGTACCGGTGTCAATGTATAGGCGACGTCGGTCGCAGGACAGGCACTGGTGCATTGATCGGGGGAGTCTGTATTAAGCTGCTCATGATGCCCCCGAAAAACCGCGGGCGACGAGATGTGTCACCTCTCCGCGCCTCCCATCGGTCCTCCATGAGGGCATCATTCGGTGCGTAGTATTCGCGGCCTCTGCGGATGCGGAGCCCGTAGGTGAGGCGGCTGTGCCGGTGCTGGGCGCCACGCAGCCCGCCGCTGCGACGGCTGCTCACGTCGTCGATGCAGGCGTATGCGTGGTGCGCCGGCGAACCGGGCGACCCGGCGATGCTCCTCGGCCTCGTCGATGGCCCCAATGCTCCCCGCTCGCGAGATTGACGCGAGAAGCGGTGGCTGCGTGCTCGGGTCGAGGCCGAGGCGCGCCTCCCAGGCCGGCTCGGCGGGCGTATCCTGGGTGATGAGCATTCCGCCGATGTCGAAGACCACGCACCGGACCATTCGCCCTCCCGACTGCTCTCGGATAGACTCGTAGCCTGACCCTGGACGAACGATGCGCCTCTTTCTCTTCGTCATCATCGGCCTCTGGCTGGCCCCGCTCCTCATCGTCGCGGTGGTCGCGTTCAAGCTGCGCCTGAAGAGGGCAACGGATGCAGGCATCACGGGCTCGGCCCACAAGCCCCTGGATCACCGCCTGATCCTGCACACATCGGGCAAGCGGCCCGACGAGGCCACCGCGCGACTGGCGCCGCACCTGCCCATGTACAGCCCCTTCATCGCCTGGGCGTTCGGCAGCATCGGCCTGGCCTCTCGCTGGAGCGGGTACGCGTTCGCGTGGACGACCTTCCCGCCAGCGCTCCCGAGCACGCTGTTCTCGATGGTCCCGCACCGCACGCACTTCCTCGATCGCTGCCTGACGCAGGCGACCCGAGCGGACACAAAGATTCGCCAGGTCGTGCTGCTTGGGGCGGGTTGGGACACCCGTGCGTGGGGATTGCTCGCCGACACAGACGTGCGCGTCTTCGAGGTGGACACACCCACGAGCCAGGAGGTCAAGAAGCGGGCGGTCCAGGCGGCGGGGCTCGATATGGACCGGGTCGTGTTCGTCGCCACCGACTTCGTGGAGAAGACCTGGCTCGAAGCGCTCGTCGGGGCGGGCTTCGACCCGAAGCTGCCCAGCTTCTTCCTGCTCGAAGGGTTGGTCTACTACCTGTGCGACGCAGATGTCGAGGCCACGCTGCGGGACATCTCGAGCACGGCCCCCGGCAGTATGCTCGCCTTCGACTACCTGAGCCTCGAGCTCATCAACAAGCAGGCTCCCCACGCTGAGCTGGGGAGCAAGCTCCACGAGGACGTCGGCAAGAACTACCCGAACGAGCCCCTGCTGAGCGGCATTTCCACGACGCACCCCGCGCGGGAAGGCGTCGCCGCGTTTCTCTCCGAGATGGGGCTGGAGCTCACCGATTTCGAGCCCTTCGGGCCCGAAGAAGAGGCGTTCGGTGGGCTGGTCTACGCCAGGAATCCGGGATAATCCGGAGACCTCCTTGATCGACGCACGGATCGTCGGGGACCCGTCGGGGACCCGTCGGCGACCCGTGGGAGGCGCTTCCCGTCTCGGGTCCTCCCGTGGGCTGATGGCGTCGCTCGACCATCTCGGCGAGACGCTGTCCTCTACGGTCTTTGGTCGCGGCTGCTCTACGTATGATGGCGAGGGCGTCCCTGTCGACCTTGCCCATGATATGGGAGGTGGCGGTCGCGGGACCGAGGTCGTACCACCAGCGATCGCGGCCATCGATCGCGGCGACGCTCAGCCGGGGCGGCCGCGATCGTCGACGCTGAGGGGCTCGATGGGCTCTAGCTTGCCCGTAGCGTAGCGCAGCTTGATCTCGGCGACGCGGAGATCGATCTTGGCGTTGAAGTCCTGGAGGGTGGTGCTGACGCGGGCGATCTCGGCGTCGATGATGTCGGTCGTGGTCGCCTCGCCGGCCTGGTAGAGGTCGGCGGCGACCCGGTAGGCCTCGGCGGACGAGTTGACCGCGCGGGTGTTGAGCTCGATCGCCGCGAGGGCCCGCTGACGATCGAGGTAGGCCTGGGTGACCTCCATGGTGATCGCCCGGCGTAGGGCCTCCTCTTGGTGGGCGAGCTTGCGGACATCGCCCTTGAGCACGGCGATGTCGGCCCGGGCCCGCAGGGTCTGGTTGAGCGAGTAGCTGAGGCGGACGCCGACCGACCACGAGGCGTTCCACTCCTCTGAGAGGGGGAAGAAGCGCTGGTTCGGGTTGGCGTAGACGCCGTCGGCGAAGCCGTCGAGGCGGGGGTAGTAGCTCGCCCGCGTCGCCTTGACCCCCTGCTGCAGGGCCGTGCCGTTGGCCTTGAGGGAGAGGAGCTCGCGGCGGCCGCTGTGGGCGGTCTGGATCGCGCTCTCGAGCTCGCGCAAGTCCGACGAAGGTTTGGGCGCGCTCAGGACATCCTCGCCGACGGCGAAGTCGACCGAGTCGTCATTCATCATCACGGCGATGTGGCGAGCTGCGAGCGATCTCATCGCCTCCGCCTCGATGACGCCGGCCTCGGTCGAGGCGACGAGGGAGTCGAGCCGGAGCACGTCCGCTTTGGAGATGACGCCGGCCTCGAAGGCCGCCTCGGCGTCGGTGAGGCGGGCCTTGCTCCGCTCGACCGAGGCGCGGGCGACCACCACCGAGGCGATGGTCCGCAGCCAGTTGTAGTAGGCCATCCTCGCGTCGACCTCGACCTTGATGATCTCCGCCTCGCGGGCGAGGCGGGCGGCCTCCTTCGTCGCCTTCGATGAGCGCCGCGCGGGCGTCAGCGAGAGCACATAGTCGGAGAGGGGGATCGAGAGCTGGGCCTGGAGCGAGTAGGAGTTCAGCGGGAAGGTGAAGGCGAAGGGCGCCGCGCCGATAGGCACGCCTGCGCTGTCGACCACGCACTGGCCGGCGCCGCCGGGGCAGGGGCCGATCGCGACCGGGCCGGCGTTTTGCGCCCCGACCAGGGCGCCGCCGCCGAGGGAGGAATTGACCTTGGAGAGGCGGCTGTAGCTGGCGCTGCCCTGGAGCTGCGGGAGGAAGTTGATCATCGTCTGATCGACGCGGGCCGCCGCCTGCTGGAGCTCCGCGGTGTAGACCCCGATCGACGGCGCCGAGCGGAGGGCGTTGCGGGCGACGTCGTCGGCCTTGAGCCCGCCGCTGACCGGGGTGAGGGCGTCGATCAGCGGATCTTCGTACTCGGTCTCGTCGATCGGCGCTGGCGCTGGCGCTCTGACGACTGGCGGAGGCGGGCCCTCCGGCGCGGTCGCAACCGCCGGATCGGCGGCGGGATCGGCCCGATCGGCGCTCGGATCGAGGGTCGGCTGCGGCTCCTTCGCCGGTGCCGCGAAGAGGAGTGCCCCAAGGGACACGAGGACAACACTGGAGTGGAGGGGCATAGCTTCCTCTGGTGTGCTCAGGCCTCGGGCTCGTCCTCGCGGAGGAGCTTCGGCATCTGCAGATCCGCAGCGCTGGTCGCCGCGAACTCGCCGAGATCGATCGCGACGTACTCGACATCGACGATCTCAGGCTCAGGCTCAGGCGGCGCGGTGACCTTGGGCGCGGGCGCCCAAGCGTCCTCAACCTGAATGTCGACGTCGAGGTCAGTCTCCTCTGGCTCGAGGTCGGCGCCGAAGAGCTTGCGGCCGATGGTCTTGAGCGCCCGCGCCGTGACCAGGCGATCGAAGAGCTGATAGACGACCGGGATCACGACCAGGGTGAGGGCGGTCGAGGTGATCATCCCGCCGATCACGCAGATCGCCATCGGCGCCCGCGAGGACCCACCCTCGCCGAGGGCGAGGGCGACCGGGACCATGCCGAAGATGGTCGCCGCTGAGGTCATGAAGATCGGTCGGATGCGGATGACACCGGCGCTGATCAGCGCCTCGCGCAGGGGGATCCCCTTGGCCCGCTCGGCGTTGGCGAAGTCGACCAGGAGGATCGCGGTCTTCGTCACCAGGCCCATCAGCATGATGATGCCGATGAAGGAGAAGAGGTTGAGCGTCATGCCGGTGAGGTAGAGGCCGCCGAAGGCCCCGATCACGCTCAGGGGCAGCGAGATCATGATCGTCACCGGCTGGATCAGCGAGTCGAACTGAGCGGCGAGGATCATGTAGACGAGGATCACGGCGAGGCCCAGGGCGGTGAGCATCGCGACGAACGACTCGATCATCATCTCGGCGTTGCCGAGGAACGAGGTCGAGAGGTGAGCCGGGACGACCCGGGCGGCCGCGGCCTCGACGATCACCTGGGCCTCGCCGAGGGCGATACCCTGGATGTCGGCGAGGACGACCACCTGACGCAGGCGGTTGGATCGCTCGATCTCGCTCGGCCCCTCGTCGCGGACCGGGCGGACCAGGTTGGCGAGGTCGATGAGGTTGCCGTTCGGCGCTCGGACCTTGAGGTTGGTCAGGGATTCGAGGGCGGACCTGTCCTCTTCGGACATCTGCAGGGTGACGTCGTAGATGTCGGCGCCGTCCTTGAGGCTCGAGACTGCGTCGCCGGCGACCAGCGCCCGGATCGTCTGGGCGATCGTCACGACCGGGATGCCGAGGTCGGCCGCCTTGTTGCGGTCGATCTCGATCCCCACCTCTGGCTTGCCGCCGCGGTAGGTGGTGTCGAGGTCGACGAAGGAGCCGGTCGTCGCGAGCTCGACCTTGAGCGCCTCGGCGGCGGCGACGACCTCGCCCAGGTCCGAGCCGCGGATCGAGAACTGGATCGGCTGCGAGCGAAAGCCGGAGTCGCCGCCGATGGCGTCGATGATCTGGACGGTGATCGTCGCCCCCTCGACGTTGGCCATCCGCTCGCGGACCCAGGACATCGCCTGCTTCTGAGAGAAGGTGCGCTCGTGCGGACGGTCGAGGGTGACCGTGATCTTGCCGCGGTTGACCTGCCCCTGGGCGCCTTCGCCCACAGTCGTGAAGGTGTCGCGGATCCCCGGCAGGCTCTCGCGGATGTCGGCGGCGACCGCCGAGGTGGCGATGATCGTCGAGTCGAGGCTGGTCCCGGTCGGCAGCTCCACGCCGATCGCGAACTCAGAGCGGTCGTCTTGGGGGACGAACTCGCCGGGGACCTGGGCGACCAGGACAAAGGAGAAGGCGAGGGTGGCGAGGGCGGCGAAGACCGTCAGCCAGGGGTGGTTGAGGCAAGCGCCGAGGACTGACGCGTAGGCGCGCTCGATCACCGCAAAGCCGCGGTTGAAGGTGCGGGCGAAGACCCCGGGCTCGTCGTCGTGGCCGCCGTGCCGCATCAGCCGCGACGAGAGCATCGGCGTCAGCGTGAAGGAGACCAGCATCGAGATCAGGACGGCGGTCGCGACCGTGATCCCGAACTGGAAGAAGAAGCGGCCGATGATCCCCTGCATATAGGCGACGGGGACGAAGACGGCGACGATCGAGAGGGTCGTCGCGATCACCGCAAAGCCGATCTCGTTGGTCGCGTCGAGGGCGGCGCGGCGCCGTGACTTGCCCATCTCCAGGTGGCGATAGATGTTCTCGATCACCACGATCGCGTCGTCGACGAGGATGCCGATCGAGAGCGAGAGCGCCAGCATCGTCAGGTTGTTGAAGGAGAAGCCCATCACCTCCATGAAGGCGAAGGTGCCGACGATGCTGGTCGGGATCGCGAGCGCGGCGATGAAGGTCGCGCGGATATCGTGGAGGAAGAGGAGGATGATGATGACCGTCAGGAGCGCGCCGATCAGGAGATCGTCGCGGACGTTGTCGATCGCGACCGAGACGAAGGTCGAGGTGTCCGAGGGGATCGCGAGGTCCACGCCCTGCTTGTCGAGCTCCGCCCGCAGGCGGCCGATCTCGGCGCGGACGCGCTCGGCGATCTCGACCGTGTTGGCGCCGCTCTGCTTGCGGACGACCAGGGAGACCGCCGCCTCGCCGTTGAGGAAGGAGGCAGAGCGGGCGTCCTCGACCCCATCGACGACCTCGGCGATGTCGCGGATGCGGAGCGCAGCCCCGCCGCCGGCCGTGAGCGCGATCTCCCCGATCTCGGCGACGCTCTTGGCCTCGCCGCGGGTCTTCACCGTCAGCTCGCGGGAGCCGAGCTTGATGTAGCCGGCGGGCATCTCCAGGCTCTGGGCCTGGATCGAGCGGCTGACGTCCTCGACCGTGAGTCCGTAGCCGGCCAGGCGCGCGGGGTCGACGATGATCTTGATCTCGCGCTCACGACCGCCGACGACGGAGACCTCGCCGACGCCGGGGACCTGCTGGATCCGCTGTTTGACGGTGTTCTCGGCGACCTTGGTCAGCGCCTGGATCGACAGATCGCCGGCGAGGGCGACCGAGAGCACGGGGGTCGAGCCGGTGTCGAATTTCTGGACGACGGGGGGATCGATCCCCGAGGGGAGGTTGCGCTCGATCGCCGAGACCTTGTCGCGGACGTCCTGGAGGGCTTGATTGCCGTCCACCTCGAGCTCGAACTCCATGACCACCTGGGTGACCCCCTCGAGGTTGCGCGAGGTCATCCGCTTGACCCCGCCGAGGCCCTGGAGCGCCTCCTCGATCGGATCGGCGACCTTCGACTCCATCGTCGCCGGGTCGGCGCCGGGGTAGACGACGGTCGCCGTGATCACCGGGAACTCGACGTTGGGGAAGAGCTCGACGCCGATCCGCGGGAGGGCGAAGAAACCAAAGACCATCAGCGCGGCGATCATCATCGTCGCGAGGACAGGTCGCTTGACTGAGAGCTCTGCGAGCTTCATCTCTCCGCCTCCTCGCCCTTGTCTGCGGCTGCGTCAGCCTCGTAGGCGGGCTTGCTGGCCTCGGCGCCGATCTCGACCTCGACGTACATCCCCGGGCGGAGGAGGTCGTCGTCGTTGTTGACCTCGGCGACGACCTCGATCGTTCGGGTGATGGGATCGATGGTCGGCATGATCCGGTCGATCCGCGCCGGCCGGCGAAGCTCGAGCGCGGAGAAGTGGGCGACGACCTCGCTGCCGGGGCGGAGGACCCGGAGCTTGTTTTCGGGGACCCGGACCCGCAGCTCGAGCGCGCTCTGGTCTTGGATCACCAGGACCGTCGTCGGCGGCATCATCGTCACGGTCTCGCCGACGTTCTTCAGCTTTTTCGCGACGACGCCGCTGATCGGCGAGGTGACCGACGTATCACCGAGGGCCCGCTTGCTCATCGACACCCCGACCTGGGCCCGCTCGACCGCGTTGACGGCGGCGTCGTAGTTGGCCTGGGTGCGCTCGACGACGACGCTAGAGACGCTGCCCTTGGCGGCGAGCTTCTGCTGGCGCTCGAGCTCGCGGAGGGCCTCGTCGCGGGCGAGGCTCGCCCCGTCGAGGGCGGCTGCGGCCGAGTCGACCTGGAGGCGCATCGTCCCTGGAGACACCCGGAAGAGCACCTGCCCCTTCTTGACCATGTCGCCCTCGTCGACGCTGACGGCGGTCAGCGTGCCGCTCATCTTCGGCCCGAGCTCGGCGGCCTCGCGGGGGAGCACCCGGCCGACGTAGCGGCCCTCGGTCGCGACCTTGCCGGCCTTGCCAGCGCCGGGCCCCTCGTCTGCGGGGGCGGGCACTGGGATCACCGGCGCGCTCGCGTCCGGGGCCGGGAGGGTCGTCCCGCCCTCCTCACCGCCGCAGGCGACGAGGAGGCCGAAGAAGAGGGGGAGGGTGCGTCGCATGGGCGAGCCTTTCATCGTTTGGTGGCCCCGTTGAGGAAGACGTCAAAGACGAGGGGAGCCCGGGCGATCAGGTCGGCAGGGCAGCCGCGCCTCACCCAGGAGAAGACGTGTGCGTCGGAGAGGCCGGCGAGCATCGCCGCGAGGTCGGCGGGGGCGATGTCGGAACGGAGGAGCCCGGCCTCGATCGCCTCGGCGAAGGTCTCCTCCAGGAGCGCCGAGTAGTGCTTGAAGATCCGGTCATCGCTCTCCTGCAGGCGCTGCCGCGACCACTCCGCGAGGCCGCCCTGGCGGAGGTAGATCGCGAAGAGGGGACCGCCCTCCTCGAGGAAGGTGTAGGAGGTCTGGAGGAACGCGAGGACCCGCCGTAGCGGGTCGGACTCGTCTTCGTTCACCGAGCGGATGAGCTCGATGAAGCGCTCCTGCCCCTGCTGGAGCATCGACGCGAAGATCTCGTCCTTCGAGGCGAAATAATTGTAGAGGGTGCCGGCCGCGACCCCTGCCTCGGCGGCGATGTCCGCCATCTTCGCCTCGTGAAAGCCGAGGCGACCGAAGGTCTTGGCGGCTGCGTCGAGGATCGCCTGGCGATAGGCCGCGCGGGTCTCCTCGCGCACGGTCTCGCGGACCCGCCGGGTCCGTGTCTTTTTTGCGGTGTCTGCCATCCAAGCCTCTCAGGATCGTCGGGATATTCATTCTTATGAATCTGGATTCATGTCAAGGCGGGCGGGATTTCTGGATATTTACGCTGATATGACGGGTTCTTGCGGCGGCGCTAGGATCGCTCGGCCCCGGATCGGATCGGATCTCCGAGGCTCTGTTCACTACATTGAACAGAAGATCATCGAGCTGAACAGAGGATCAGGCGCTTGGGTCTGCGCGATCACGGGCCTCGGGTGTAGGCTCGCCGCGGTCGCCGGCGGTGACCTCGGAGGATAGAGATGCAGCGCGGCGATCGTTTCGCTCGAAGGTGTCTCCCACAGCGGTCATCAGGTGGCGCTTCGCGGTCGACGGGCTCTCGTCCACGACGGGCCTCTGGTGGTCGCGGACTTCACCTACTTCAGCCTGCTCAAGCCGATCCCGGCGAGCATGCGCGCCCGCGTCGGGCTCGAGCTCGTCAGCGCCGCGGTGTCGGCGAGGACGTCTATCCGTGAGACGCTCACGACCGGGGAGTCGCCCGGAGCCGGGCTCCAAGGCTCCAAGGCTTCGGGACCCGAGGGAGGTGGGCTTTGGGGCTTTGGGGCTTTGGGGCTCCGGGAGGTGGGCTCCAAGGCTCCGGGACCCGAGGGAGGCGGGCTCCGGGGTCTTAGGTCAGCGGGCTCCGGGGCTCTGGCTCGGGACCTCCGCGCCTGCGGCGGCCTTGCTGACCTGCTGGATCAGGTCCTCCACGGTCGGCCGATCGACGGGGCTCTCGCCGATGTAGCCGTAGGCGACGGTCCCCTCCTTCGTGATCACGAAGCTCGCGGGGCGGGCGATGTCCTTGCCGATGTGCTCGGCGCCGTAGGCCCGGATCGTGACGAGCTCGGGGTCGCTGAGGATGGGGAAGCTCAGGCCGAGCTTGGCGGCGAGGGCGGCGCTCTTGTCGAGCGGATCGGTGACGATGGCGACGACGGTCGCCTTGGATCCGGTGAAGCTGTCCAGCTTCTCTTGCAGCTCACCGAGCTGCTTGCGGCAATGGGGTCACCAGTCGCCGCGGTAGAAGACCGCGAGCACGGGGCCCTCAGCCCGGGCTTGTTCTAGGTCATAGGGCCCTGCGGTCCCCTCGAGGGCGATCGGCGGTGCGGCCTTGCCGAGCAGGGGGAGGGCAGCGTCTGCGGGAGTGTCTTCCATCGCAGGTTCTGTCGGCGGGGCTGCCTCCGGCGACCGGTCCGCGCTCTTCGCCGGTGTCGCCTGCTCCGGCGCTTGCTCCGGAGTCTGGGCAGGGCTCGACCCGCCACAGGCCAGCGAACACGCGAGGAGTGCGGCGAGGGGGAGGGCGGCGCTCCGGTTGCGAGAGGTGGAGGTCGGCATCGACGCAGACCATAGACCATCGAGCATCGACGCGGGCCAGCTCGTGTATGCAAGGTGGATGTGCTGCGGAAGTCTACAGTGGATGCAGACCGCACAAACGTCGACTGCGACAGACCTTGCTAGAGATTCTCGTCCGCAATGACTACCCTCAGAGTCCATGGTCGGTGGGCTCATCTTCGGAGGGATCGCGCTTGTCTGCGTGTCTCTCTGGATGCGCGCCCGCTACCGAATGCGCTCGCGCTCGCGTTATCTCCTCGGCGAGACCCGCCGTGAAGAGGCGGAGCTGAGCGCTCGGGCCGGCGTCGATCTCGAGCGCTTCTTCATCCTCAGCCAGCGTCTCCTCTGGGGACAGACACAGCCCGACCTCTTCACCGTCGACCTCGACGCGGTGATAGCTGAGCTCCTCGGCGAGTACCCTGACTTCTTCGTCGCTCACCTGGTCGTCGCCTTCATCCGCCGCGAGCAGGGCAAGGACGAGCTCGCCGACGAGGCGCTCGCGCGGGCGCGGGAGATCGAGGCGAAGCTAGACGTTGCGCCGGAGCGATCGCTTCGCCACCTCCTGCCGACCGAGGACGAGTGGGCTGGGATCCCGCCGAAGGTCAGCCTTCAGGTGGTCGTGCCCGGCGTGGTCTGGCGGGTCCCCGCCTACTTCGTCCACGGCAAGGCTCCGCTCCACGAGGTCAGCAACGCGACGATCGTCCGCCGCCGCGACGGCGGTCTGGTGATCTACAACCCGGTCGACGTCCCGCTCGAGATCCGCGATCAGATCCTCGAGCTCGGCGAGGTCACCCACCTGGTGATCGCGACCAAGTTCCACAGCCACTTCATCGCGGCGACCCAGAAGCTCTTCCCTGGGGCGAAGACCTACGGCGTCCGCGGCCACCTGAAGAATCCCCCCTCCAAGGAGCTGCACTTCGACGGTTTTCTCTGCGAGGGCGGGCCGCTCTTCCCCGGCGAGATCGACGAGTTCGCCTTCGGCGGCCATGAGTTCGAGGAGGTCGTGATGATCCATCGCGACAGTCGGACCGCGATCCTCCACGATCTCTTGGTCAGCAACCGCGCCGGCCTCGAGGGGCACACCTTCTGGATCCGCCTCTACTCCTTCTGCTGGGGGATCGACGAGCGGGTCGGGGTGCTCAGCTATCAGATCATCCTGTGGACCAAGTTCCTCTCGGTGCGGCGGACGGTGCGGGCCCTGCTCCTCGCCGACGTCGAGCGGGTGCTCGTCGCCCACGGGCCGGTCGTGCCGGCGCCGGGGGAGAGCCCGCAGCTCCACCGGGCCCTCGGCTGGGTGTGCCAGCTCGGGCCGATCGAGCACCTGGTGCTGATCCGCGACTTCTTCGGCGGGCAGCCTGGGTTCTTCCGCGACTTTGTCCGCTATATGATCCGCGGCTGAGGCTGAGCGGGGTCTGCCGTTGACCGCGCTCCGCCCATAGACAGGCGATGGCGAGCGCTCGCCATCGCCGACCACTACCCCTCGCGCAGATCAGGCCCGTGTACGGCGAGATCCTCGATCAGCGCCAACAACCACCGCGCATGCCCGGCCATGAGCTGGAGCGAGGTCAGCTCCTTCTCGCTCTCGGGGGCGAAGTAGCCGGTGCCGAGGTTGGCGACGGGGATGCCGACCTCAAGGAAGGGGTCGACGCCGGTGCCTCCGCGGATCGGCTGGGTGACGGTGGTGACCCCGGCCGCCTCGCCCGCCCGGGCAGCGGCCTCGGCGAGGCCGGGGTGGGCGGCGAGCTTGGGGCCCATGTCGACGTATTGGTGGTGCGACTCGACGGGGCGCTCGCCGGCGAGGCCGCGGACGTGGGCGATCCGTCGCTCCAGGCGCTCGGGGTCGAAGTCGCGGAGGCGGATGTCGAGGCGGACGCCGGCCTCGGTCGGCAGGGCGCGATAGGGCTGGGAGTAGCCGTCGCGGCCGGCCGAGTCCTCGGCGGCGAGGGTGAAGCCGGGATCGGAGCTGAGGAAGCGGTGGACCCAGCGGAGCATGTCCTCTGAGGCGCCGCCGGCCGCGTCGGTGGTCCCGGGCTCCATGGACCAGGAGGCGCCGCGGACGAGGTGGGGCTCCATGACGGCGGCGAGGGCCTGGCGGACCCGCTCCTCGGCCCCCTCTGCGATCCAAAGCTGGACCTTGGCGTCGCAGTCGCGCATGGCGTCGGAGGTGAAGCGGACGATCGCGACCTCAGCCGGGTCGAGCGCGGCCTGCCAGAGCGCGACGAGGCGGGTCGCGGGGCGGTGTCCCTCGGCGGCCGCGGTCGCCCCGTGGGTGTTGACGCCGCCGATCGTCGCGACCCAGGGTTTGGGCGCTGTCGCCAGGACGCGGGCGGGGCGAGCGGGGAAGAGAACGCTGGCGGTCGCGGCGTTGAAGTTCTCGACGTTGATCTCGAAGGGGAGGATGCCGTCGATGGTGTATCCCCAGCGGACGCCGCGCTCGGCGAGGCGCTTGGAGAGCTCGATGACCGCCTCGTCACGACCGACCTCCTCGTCGGGGCGACCGACGAAGACGAGCGGCGGGGCGTCGGCCTCTTCGCCCTGGGCGAGGAGCGTGGCCAGGGTCATGCAGTGGGCGAGGCCGAGCTTGTCGTCGAGGCCGAAGGGGCGATCGCCGGGGCCGTGGACCAGATCGTGGCCGGCGAAGGCGTGCATCGCCGGGTAGGTCGCGAGGCTCACCTGGATCCCCGGGTTCTTCGGGAAGGGGACGGGGCCGCCGGCCCACTCGCGGTGGAGCTCCAGCTTGGGGATCGCCGCGGTGCCGCGGGCGGTGTCGAGGTGGACCATCAGGGCGACCGGGGCCCGACCTACGCCGCGCCCGCGGCCGGGGTAGGCCGCGAGTACATTCGCGGAGGTATCGCGCTCTACCTCAGCGCCGAGCTTGCGGTGAAAGTCGGCGATCTTGTCGGCGAGGATCCGCTGGCCCTCGGTCGTCGGGATCGTCTGTGAGCGCTCGTCGCTCTGGCTGTCGACGGCGACGACCTCGCTGAGGTGTCGGAGGCTGAGCTGCGCGAGGAGATCGTCGTCGGGCGCGTTCATGGGGCGCCATCATAGGTTCGTCGGCGCGCCGGCGGCAATTGCTGAGCGCGAATATCACGTCGCGATCGGCCCTCGGCGGTCGGCGCACTCGAGTAGCATCCATCCGTGCAGTGGGCAGACCTCGCACGGTGCGGCGATTTTCGCCGCCTCTGGCTCGGCGACGCGGTCTCGCTCTTGGGTGATTGGTTCACCTACGTCGCCGTCGGCATGCTCGCCCTCGAGACCGGGGGAGGGCTCATCACCGTGGCGACGGTGCTGGTCGCCCACACCCTGCCGCGGGCCCTCTTCGCGCCCCATGCCGGTCGTCTCGCGGATCGCTACGATCGTCGGGCGATCATGGTGGTCGTCAGCCTGCTGCGGGCGCTGATCGTCGTCGGCATGGTCGTCGCCGCCTACACAGACCAGCTCTTCGCGGTCCAGGCGCTCCTCTTCGTGCGGATGGCCCTCGGCGCCTTCATGGAACCCGCCGCTCAGGCGAGCTTGCCGCAGCTCCTCCCGGTCTCCTTGCTCGGCCGGGCCAACGCCCTGCTCGGCGCGACCTGGAGCCTCGTCTTTACGATCGGCGTCGGTCTCGGCGGCCTCGTCACCGCGGCGATAGGTGTCGTCGGTGCGCTGGCGATCGACGCCGTGACGTTTGTCATCGCCGCCGGGATCCTGTCGGCGCTGCCCCGCCTGCGCCCTGAGGATCGGCCGCAGGCGCCGGTCGCCGGGGGGGAGCGCTCTTGGCACGTTGACGGGGGTCAAGCGGGGAGCGTGGGGGTCGCGGGGGACGTCGAGCAAGCGGGCGAAGCGGGCAGGCTGGGGGAGCCCGGCGCGCCCGCGAGGAGCCCCCAACTCGGGGGCGAGGCCCGACCGGGCGCGGGGAGCGTGGGGGCGCGAGCGGTCGTCGACGGGCCGTCACCCGAGGTCGATCAGGGCCGTCTCCGCGATGCTTGGCGGATCGTCCGCCAGCGTCCGCTCGTCCTCGAGGCTGCGCTCGCCAAGGTGCCGATCATGTTCGTCGGCGGCGGGGCCTGGGTGCTCCTCCACGGGGTCGCCGAGGGGTTCGGCACGGTCGCGCTCGCCCTCGGTGCGCTCCACAGCGCCCGCGGGATCGGGACCGGCATCGGCCCGCTGATCTGGGCCCGTTCATCTCGGCTCGCCTCCGCTCGACTCGGCCTCAGCGTCGGCACTTGGTTGACCTTCGCCGCCGTCGCGCTCTTCGCCCTCGTCGAAGCGCCGGTTTGGATCTTCGTCGCGGTCGGGATCTGGGGCTTTGGCACGGGCGCGGGCTGGGTGACCTCGGCGACCCGGATTCAGACCCTGACGCCGGGGCCGATCCTCGGCCGCGTCGCCTCGATAGACCAGCTCGGGCTCCTGCTCAGCCAGGGGCTCGCCGGCCTCTTCGGGGCGCTGATCGCCGACGCCAGCGGCTCTGCGCCCGACGCCGCTTGGTTTGGCCTCGCCCTCGGCGTGGTCGCCTGGGCGGGGCTGTGGGCGGTCGTCCGCCGCGGTCTCGCGAAGTGACGCGGTTGTCCCCATCCGCTGCCGCTGGGGTCAGCGTTGCGGTCCCGTCGCCGACCGGGCTGGCCAGGGCTCGACCGCCCGCCGCCAGATCCCAGCGAGTGGCGAGAGGCGGGGGCGCTCGGTCGAGGCCGGCGAGGCGATGCTGCTTGACAGCGCTCAGCGCTTGGATACACACGTACGAGGTGGCCTACGGAGGAGTTCTCGCAGCGTTCGCGCGCCCGGCCCGGCAGCGTGCTTCAGCGGGGCGCTGTGATGATGTACGAGCCCTACGGGTCCTTCACTGTGGACTTTCCCTTCGGCATGCCGGCGAAGAGCGCTAGCGTCGTCGAGAGCTGCTTCACCTCGCTGGAGGGGGGCGGCTGGACCCGGGTCTCGCTGAGGCAGAGCCGTTGGGGGCGCTTTGGCAAGGTCGCGGCGATGGTGTTCGACGGCTACAGCAAGGGCTGGGGGGTCATCTTTGACGGCGCCTGTCGGGCCGCCTGCTCCGCCGCGGGGAGGGGCTCTCGAGGTCGACGGATGAGCCTCTCTCGGCGATGCGCCCGCGGTGCATCACCGGCGCTCACGGTCGCCGCTGGGCTCCTCTTGGGCGTCGGGGTTGGCTGCGGTGGAGCGCCGAAGGCCGGGCCCGAGCTCGCGCCGCCGCTGGGGGTCGACCTCGCGGAGGTGCGCAGCGGGGCGGTCGCGGAGGTCGCGGAGGTCGAGGAGGTCGAGGAGCGCGGGCCGTGGGCGGCAGAGCTCCGCTCCTATGCCGTTTATCACGACGACTACGCCCGCGATCGCTTCTACAGCTGGACCACCGCCGAGCAGGTCGAGGCGCTCCGCGGCGGCGGCCCCCTCCTGGTCGCGACGGCGACGAGCGGGGGGCGGCCGACCCCCTACACTCGAGCGCTCGAGGAGCTCGCTGAGGGCGGCTCATCAGGTGCGGAGCTCGCTCGGGCTCTCCGTGAAGATCCCGCCCTCAGTCGCCACCGCTACGCCTGGGTCTCTGGTTTTGCGACGGTCATGGGCCTGGGGCCCCGGGGCTACGGCGATGAGCTGATCGCGATCGATCTCGATCCGCAGGCCTGGATCGTCAAGCTCGAGCCGGCGAAGGACGAGCCCCTCTCGGTCATAGATCTCGCGGGTCGACCGGTCGAACTCGCCCGGGCGGTGGCAGAGCCGGCCCGGATCGGCGCCGTCTACCATGTTCGCGATCACGAGCCGATCCCCTATCGGGAGTATGTGATCTGCAACCCCGCGATGGTCACTGGCTGGTCCCTGCGCACTCCAGCGCTCGCCGCTGAGCTTGCGCGTGAGCGTCGGCTGGTCGAGGAGCTGGCGGACGATCCCTTCGCATGGTTGCCCGAGCTTGCGCTCCGCGAGCCCTCCACGCCAGTGTGGGCGAGCAGGCCGGTCGGCGTCGATCTCGTCGGGCTTTGGCGGGCGAGCCTCGCCTTTGACAATGAGCGCTACCGGCCGAGCGTCATAAACCTCCGCGAGCTCGGCGATGCGCTCGCAGGGGCGGCCGTCGGCGGAGCGCCGTTGGTCTCAAGCCCGGGGCCCTAGGAGGACGAGGCAAGAGTCGCCCGCGATCGTCGGCGATCGTTGGCCCTATGGGAGTCCAGCGCGAGGTCGCGGATTGTCACGTCGGTCTCGAGCGGGCCGCTCGTCGGGCGCCTGCTCGCTAGTGCGCGCATTCCTTTCGGCGCCGCAGGTTGACGGCATCGCGAGCGGCGAGGGATAGATTATCGGTAGTGAACGTGGAAACCCCAGGGACGTGGCTCGACAGGCTCGTGGTTCAGCCGGGCTCCGATGACGAGGAGGCGATGAGCCGTGCGCGGACCCTCGCGTGGGTTCTCTTCTCGGGGGTCGCCTTCATCCCGTATCCGGCGATCGAGCACGTTCTCCGCGGGGAGTCTCTCCAGGCCTCGGTCGCGGTGTTCCTCTGGCTTGTCTGCGTTGGCCTCCTCTTGGCCCTCCGAGGCGGCCTCTCCTCGCCGCGGGCGGGTCTCATCTTCAGCGGTTCGATGACCCTGCTGGCGAGCCTCTCCGCCCTTGTCGCCGGCGGGCTCGACAGTCCTCCGGTATTGCCGCTGCTGGGGGTTCCTCTGCTCACGGTCTTCATCTCCGGAGCGCGCCTCGGCTGGGTCTTCTCGCCGTTGATCGGATGTATCTACGCGGCGCTATGGCTAATGAGCCCCGATCCCTCGGCCTCTCTGGCCAAGCTCTCCGGTCTCCTCGCGGTCCTCGGGATCATCGCGATCACCTCCCTCACCTCGGAGATCCAGCGTACACGTGCGCGCGACCGTCTCCAGGAGGCCCTCGACGAGGCCGGGCGGGCGCGTGATCAGTCGGAGGCGAACCGCAAGGAGGCGAACATTGCCCGGCTCCAGGCCGAAGCGGCGAACGTGGCGAAGTCGGACTTCCTCGCGAACATGAGTCACGAGATCCGGACGCCGATGAACGCCGTGATCGGCATGACCGGGCTGCTCCTCGAGACCGAGCTGACGCCGGAGCAGCAGGGGCTCTCCGAGATCGTGCGGAGCAGCAGCGAGACACTCCTGGCCCTGATCAACGACGTGCTCGACTTCTCGAAGATCGAGGCGGGGGAGCTGCTGATCGAGCGGGCGCCGATGAGCGTCCGCGAGTGTGTCGAGAACGCGGTCGAGGTCCTGACTATCGCCGCGGCCTCGAAGGACATCGCCCTCTCGTCGATGGTCGACCCGGAGGTCCCCTTGGCGATCTACGGCGATTCGACGCGGGTTCAGCAGACCCTCGTCAACCTCATCGGCAACGCGATCAAGTTCACCTCCGTAGGCGAGGTGGCGGTCTCGGTCACGGCGAGGCCGACGGCAGAGGCGAAGACCTACGAGATCCTGTGCTCAGTCCGCGACACCGGCATCGGCATCGCCGCCGACAAGATCGAGGGTCTCTTCAACGCCTTCACCCAGGAGGACGTGTCGACGACCCGCCGCTTTGGCGGTAGCGGCCTAGGCCTGGCGATCTGCAAGCGTCTGGTCGAGGCGATGGGCGGACGGATCTGGATCGAGAGCGAGCTCGGGGTCGGCTCGACCCTCCACTTCACGATCACGGGATCCCTCGCGCCCTTCGTCCGGCCGCCGTACCTCGAGCCTGAGCAGCCGCAGCTCCGAGATCGCCGGGTCCTGGTCGTCGACGACAACCGGACCAACCGCCGCGTGCTCGCAGCGCAGCTCGAGTCCTGGGGCATCCGGGCGACCCTCGTGGAGAGCGGGGAGACAGCGCTCGCGGTGCTCGAGGGGGGCAATGAGTTCGACTGTGCGATCTACGATATGTACATGCCGGAGATGGACGGTCTCGAGCTGGCGACCAGGACCCGGGCGCTGCCTGCCGGGGACAAGCTGCCGCTGCTGATGCTGACCTCCCTCGGACCGCGGAGCACGAGCCCGGTGATGGGCGAGTTTTCGGTGTTCCTGACCAAGCCGGTCAAGCCGTCGAAGCTCTACAGCACCCTGCTATCGCTCCTGGGCGGGCAGAGGGGCCCCGCGGGGCGGGCGTCGAGCTCCGCCACAGCTCTGGAGTCGGCGACCGCCGAGGACGGCGAGAGCTCGCCCATCCGAATCCTCCTCGCCGAGGACAACAGCATCAACCAACGTGTGGCGATGATGTCCCTGAGGCGCCTCGGCTACCAGGCGTCCGTCGTCTCTGACGGCGAGGAGGCGCTCCGGGCCCTCGCCGACGTCGACTACGACATGGTGCTGATGGACGTCCATATGCCCCACCTCGATGGCCTCCAGGCGACGCGGATGATCCGCAGTGACCCCGACATTCGCCAGCCCTACATCGCCGCCGTGACCGCGAACGCGACGGTCGAAGACCGGGTCCAATGCGTAGAGTCGGGGATGAACGATTATCTCAGCAAGCCGTTTCGGATCGATGATCTCAGCAAGCTGATGCGGCGTTATCATCGGTGGGTCGAGGAGGACGGCGATGTCTCGGCACCGCCGGCGCTGGAAGAGGCCGGCGTCGGCGAAGATTCGTGAGCCCCGTGAGCCCCTTGCTCACGAGCATCACCGACTCACGCCCCCTACCGCTCTGAGCCAAGAGCAACCGCGGCCGTCGCCGGTGTGCGCAGCATGATCGATGCAGAGAGGCCGCGTAGACGGTCACGTGCCGGCGCGGGTACCATCAAGCTTGTGGATCCGACCACGCTCCTGCTCCGGCTGCTGCGGCCCCACAGTCCCGGCGACCACCTCGCCCCCGGGCTGCGCTGGATCGGCGTCTCAAGCGACGTCGGCCTGCGCCTGCGGGTCGAGCTGGGGGGCGCGCCGATGTGGGTCGACGTTCAGCCCCTCGCCTCGGTCGAGCGCTACGCGGCCCGCAGTCGACACTTCGCCTACGCCTACCGGACGGAGGGAGACCGGCGCCCGCTCGACGGCGCGAAGGGCAAGGCGCTCTGCCAGCGGATCGCGGCGATCGCCGCCACCAACGAGGTCGCTGTCATCGAGGCGCTCGAGGCGGAGGTCGAAGCGAGCGCTCCGCCCCCCCGTGTCCGCCACGTGTCGGTGAGCCAAGCTCTTGAGCCCGCCGGTGACAGCCTCCATCCTCACTACACCCTGAGCCCCTACGTCGGCTGCACCATCGGTTGCGGGTACTGCTACGCCCATCGCCAGCTCCAGCCGCTACGTCGCCTCCTCCGCCTGGCGCCGGCCCCCTGGGGGTCCTACCTCGACATCCGCGACAACCTGCCGGAGGTGCTCGCGGAGGAGCTGCGCCGGCTGAAGCCGCTGCCGATCAAGCTCTGCCCGATCGTCAGCGATCCCTACCAGGCCAGCGAGGCGCGCGAGCGCCTCACCCGGCGTACCCTCGAGGTGCTCGCCGCCGCCGAGGCGGTTTGGCCGACGCTCCTCCTGACCCGCTCGACCCTGATCCTCGACGATCTCGAGCTCCTGCAACGGCATCCGCGGATCGCAGCCGGGGTCTCGCTGCCCACGGTCGACGATAGCGTCCGCCGTCACTTCGAGCCGAGAGCGGCCAGCGTTGACGAGCGCCTCGATCTTCTCGCGCGGCTCAAGCGGGCCGGCGTGCGAACGCACGCCGTCGTCCAGCCGATCTTGCCGGGGCCGATCGACAAGCTCGCGGATGCGCTGGCACGGGCGACTGACTCGGTGACGATCGATGTCCTTCGTGGCGAGGGCGAAGCCTCCGGGGTGTTCGACGCGGCGGAGGTCGAGGGCTGTCGGACGCGGGGGTGGCAGCTTGAGCGGGCGCTCGAGCTCCGCGCTGGGCTCGAGCGCCGTGGCGTCGCCATCTGGCGCGGCGAGCTGCCCCCGTACCTGACAGTCGCGGGGCTTCGCGCCTCTGGTGCTCGCTGAGCTCTTCCGGCAGAGCCGCCGGCGCGGGACCCACGGCGCGACCCGTTGGACCGCGACCTGCTTTCCGATCGCAGGCAGTGACCCCGCGACGGGACGCCGTCGCCTTGGTACCCTCGCCCCTCATGAGCGCCGGACCTCGATCGATCGGCATCTTGGGAGGGGGCACCGCGGGCTATTTCGCGGCGCTGGCCATCAAGCGTCGGTTCCCCCGGTTCGCGGTCACGGTGGTCGAGTCCAGCGCCCACCCGATCATCGGCGTGGGCGAGGGCACGACAACGTTGATGCCGCCGTTTTTGCACGGGCAGCTCGGCCTTTCGATCGAGGAGCTCTTCCGTGCTGTCGGGCCCACCCTCAAGCTGGGGATCCGCTTCGAGTGGGGCCTCCCCGGCGAGCACCGCTTCAACTACCCGTTTGGTGATGCTGAACCCTGCGCTGCGAGGTTCTTCGACGGTGATCTACGGTCGCAGTCGCTGATCTCGATGCTCATGTCCGAGGGCCGCGGGCCGGTCGTGCGCGGGCCCGAGGGGCAGCTGCTCTCTCTCCTCACGCGGCTCAAGTTCGCGTATCACCTCGACAACGCCCCCTTCGTGGCCTTTCTCGCCAAGGCAGCGGTCGACGCGGGGATCGAGCATCTCGACCTCACGGTCGAGGAGGTGGTCCGCGCCGGCGACGGCAGCGTTCGCGAGCTTCGGGGTGCGAGCGGGAGGACGCTGAGCTGCGACTTCTACGTCGACGCGAGCGGGTTCCGCTCCGAGCTCCTCGGGAAGGCCTTCGGTGTCGGGTTCGAGTCCTACGCGTCGAGCTTGCCCTGCGACAGGGCCGTCGTCGCGACGGCTCCGCAGGGCGAGGCGATTGATCCCCATACGACGACGTCGACGATGGCCGCCGGTTGGGCCTGGCGCATCCCGATGCGGGGGATCGACCACTGCGGCTATGTCTTCGACTCGGACCACCTGAGCGACGACGCGGCGTTCGCCGAGCTGCGTGCCCACGCCCCTGGGGCTCGGGCCTCTCGCGTCATCCGCTACCGCTCGGGCAGGCATCGGCGCTTCTGGGCGAGCAACGTGGCCGCGGTCGGGAACGCATACGGCTTCGTCGAGCCGCTCCAGGCGACGGCGCTGCACATGGTCATCATCGAGCTCGCCTACCTGCTCGCGGGTCTCGAGACCCTCGGGGATCCTGCGGCACAAGCCGGCTTCGTCGACTCCGCAAACGAGGCCGTCGGGGCTCATTGGGACTACCTCCGATGGTTTCTCGCGGCGCACTACAAGTTCAACCGACGGTGCAACACACCCTTCTGGGCGCGAGCGCGGGCTGACGTCGACGTCTCGGGGCTCGACCCCTTTCTCGCGAGCCTGTCCAGCTACGGGGCGGGGGGGGGCCGGCAGCGTCGGTTCGCAGCCGGCGATCCGGCCTTCGGCCCGAGCGGCATGATGACGGTGCTCCTCGGCCAGCGGGTGGACGCTGACTTTCCGACGCACGGTGCGTTCACGCCCCAAGGTTGGGCTGAGCGCGTCGCCAAGGACCGCCGGGTGTTGAGCCACGCCCTGCCACATCGCGAGGTGCTCGCGCTCCTGGACGAGCAACCGGCGATGCTGAGACGGTTTGTTGACCACCCCTCATCGTGGTGCGGGGCAGATCGTGTGCACGTGGAGAGATCCGGGGGGGCATCTCTCGTGGTCGGGCCCCACGGCGGAGCCCTGCCTCGCTGAGGAGCCTCGCAAGAAGACGGGCGCCTGAGGCCCGGCGAGGACCACCGTCGATAGGGTCGCGGGCGCCTGCTCGGTCGCGGTGCTCGAACGAGGCCCGCTCGATCTCACAGTTCCCGCGGGCGTCGCAGCGGCGAGCGTCGGAGCTGTAGTCGAGCTCGATCGAGATGATCCCGGCTGCCGCGATGTCGGTCAGCTCCCAGGGGCTCGACCGACGGTCGGCGTCGTGATCGACCCAGAGGGTGAGGTCGGCGAAGCTCGCGTATATCGGAGAGTGGCCGCTGCAGAGATGACTGCGGGCACCGACACGGGCTGGACCTGCCAGGACGACGCCTACGCTCCCAAGGTGACGGTGCAGTCCGACCTCGTCCTGCTCACTTTCGATCGGAGTCGGCGGGCACGCACGTGCGACAGAGAATTGTTCTGGAGCGGCTGTAAGAATTGCTTCGCTGCAGAGAAGACTCTAGAGCGCCCCATCCCCTCGATCCACGAGATGACGATGAGTCGCTCCAAGTCTCCCTCTGCCCCTCCCTCCCTCCCTCCCTCCCTCCCTCCCTCCCTCCCTCCCTCCCTCCCTCTCCCTCTCCTCTCTCTCTCTCTAGCGAGGCTGCGATGATGATGAACTCGATGAAGCGGAATTCCGTGCTAACGCCGTCGCGAAACCCCTTAGGGAGGCGTACGCGCCCCATCAGGGGAGCGGCTGCGGGCGCCCTATCTCTACTCGTCGGTGTCCTCTTTGACGCGAACGCTGCCTAGCGCGGTGAAGGACGTATTCACCCATGCACAAGCGCATCCGGAGTGTTCATCGTCGAGGGGGAGTAGGCCGTCGAAGGGCCGCTCCTCTGAAATCCTCGGCGCCGCTGAGGAGGAGAAGCCGAGCGCTGCGACAGCGATCACCCGACCATCTCTGGGAGGAGGACGCAATAACCATGGTGGGCGAGAATGTGAACAGAACGACACAAGAGTCTTTCTCGACCCCTCCGCGAGGTGCCTGCCCAGTATTGCGACGACGTTGGAGCAGATGCCTCGCATCCCCGGGCCCGAAGTTCTTCGGTGCCCGAGGGGGAGTGGGTGATGAACTCCGCGGTCGTCGAATAGCCCCACAACGGGCGATGCGGAGCGCCCGTGCGTACGGGCCTGTGGGGGGAGCGGGGGCGACGATACCGACGCTGGCGGCGATGAACGCCTGCGGCGTTCGTGGTGTGAGAATCGTCGAACCACCGCACAGGTGGGTTCCGGTTTTTCTGCGTACACTCTTGACAGTGAGCCGCAATGTGATTAATGCTGGTAAGATGCAAGGGGGGATGCCCCCTGTGGGAAGAGTGCAAGGATGCGTGGAGCATCCCTGCATGAGAGAATGCAGGGGGGCGTGGTGCACCCCTGTAGGTAAGAGCGCAGGGGTGCGAGGTGCACTCCTGTAGGTAAGAACGCAGGGGTGCGAGGTGCACTCCTGTAGGTAAGAACGCAGGGGTGCGTGGTTCACCCCTGTATGAGAGAATACAGGGGTGCGAGGTGCACTCCTGTAGGTAAGAGCGCAGGGGTGCGTGGTGCACTCCTGTATGAAAGGACGCAGGGGTGCCTGATGCATCCTTGTGTGTAAAGAAACGAGAAAAATGATGGATATTTCACTCGACGACATTCTCAACACTCTTCAGAAGCAGGCCGACGCTGACTGGGCGTTGCTGAGCGACACTGATAAGATTATTGGCGGCAAGACTGAGCCGACTCAGGCCGAGTGTCACACCGATACTCAGCAGTAGACTCGATTCTCAAAAATGCCTTCGGGAGTCTTCTCCCGAAGGCCTCTTTTGTTAGGTGAACCAAGATGCGAGATGCCCCGCTGTTCCACTATACAATCGGGTACCACATGCCCAAGATCTATCAGGATGGTGCACTTCGGGCGTGTGCTCGACATCCGGGAAGCTCGATCTCGGTGTTGTGGTTATCGTATCACTCCTTCTGGGATCCATCGTGTGTGAAGACGGTCACAGACGATGATGGGGCGCGGACGATCATTGGCATCGAACGTCTCATCACCCGCGGGCGTGGGATATTTCGCTTCGAAGTGACCACGAGACAGCGCCTCTACAAGTGGAGTGAGTACGTGGAAATGAGCGGCATTGATCCCGGATTTGCCGAGCATCTCGATGTGACGGGTCGACAGGGCGGTGCGAACCCAGACGACTGGAGAGTTTGCCTCGCGGATATTCCACAAGCAGATTGGGTCCGTGCACAGATGCTTCAACCGGAGCTCCGTGAGTGGCGAGAGTTGAAGTGAGGCGATGGCGAGATCCCCCTGGTATCGTCAGCTAGACTCCATGGACTGTGGTCCAACGTGCATTCGCATGATTGCACGTTTTCACGGCTGCACCCTCTCTGCGGCGTACCTGCGAGCGCGTACGCAGCTCCGTCGCGACGGCATTTCAATGGGCGACATGGCGCGCCTTGCGGAGCAGATTGGCTTCAGAACGATGCCCCTGCGGGCACACTTCAACCTCCTCGCGGAGAAGCTCCCGCTGCCCTGTGTCGCCCACTGGGATCAACGGCATTTTGTCGTCGTCTATCGCGTCCGCAACGACAAGGTGGTCATCGCCGATCCCGGGTCCGGTGTTCAGACCCTGTCAAAGCAGGATTTTCTTCGGCACTGGTCCAGTGAAGATCACCCTGGACAGGGGCTCCTGCTACTCTTTGAGCCGACACCTGCGCTAAAGGAGATCGAGCAAGAGGCGACGGCGATTGACAGCACAAGCTCAGCGCTCCTCGGCAGCTACCTCTCGCGCCACCGCCGGTACTTCCTTCAGGTGGTGATGGGGCTCGCCGTCGGGTCGCTGATCAGCCTGGTCTTTCCGTTCCTGACACAGTCGCTAGTAGACTATGGCGTAGCGAGTCACGACCTCGGGTTCATCCACATCGTCCTCTTTGCACAACTCGCACTGTTCATCGGCGGCACGGCGATCGACTTCATCCGAGGCTGGCTGGTGCTCCATGTTGGTGCGCGCATCAACATTGCCTTGGTGGCGGACTTTCTCGTGCACCTGATGCGCTTGCCGATGGCATTCTTTGATGCACGTGCGACGGCCGATATCCTCCAGCGGATTGACGATCACCGGCGAGTCGAGCGCTTTTTGACCTCGACGATGCTAAACCTCGTCATCAGTACCGTCCTCTTGTGTGTGTTTAGCGGGGTCCTGCTGGTCTACAGTACTCGCGTGTTCTTCGTCTTCTTCGTTGGGAGTTTGGCGGCGACAGCCTGGACCCTACTCTTTATGAAGCGGCGTCGCGTGCTCGATCAGTTGGGGTTTGTCGAGCGCTCGAACAGTCAAAATGCCCTCCTTGAGATCATCAACGGGATGGGGGAGATCAAGGTCGCCACCTGCGAGCTTGCGCGTCGTTGGGACTGGGAGCGGATTCAAGCTCGATTGTTCCGGGTGACCGAGCGTCGGCTTCGCGTCGCGCAGCTGCAACAAGCCGGGAGTCTTGGCCTCGGAGAACTCAAGAACATAATGATCACATTCTTCACTGCGAGTGAGGTGATCTACGGCAACCTGACCCTCGGCATGATGCTCGCCATCTCGTACATTCTTGGCCAGGCAAATCGACCAATCGAGAGTATCCTCACCGCGATTCAGTCGCTTCAAGACACCAAGATCAGTATGGAGCGCATTTCAGAAATTCGGGCAAAGAACCCCGAGGAAGACGCAAGAATTGTGGGTCTTCCCTTGCCCTCAACGGATGAAGATCTTGTGCTCGAGAATATGAGCTTTGGCTACGGTGGCGGTCCCCTGGTGCTCAAGGAACTCAACCTCAGGATCCCGGCGAACAAGGTCACTGCTATTGTTGGCGCTTCAGGTAGTGGAAAAACAACGCTTCTCAAATTGTTGCTTCGCTTTGTTGAGCCACGGTCCGGCAGCCTTCGCCTTGGCTCAACTGAACTCAGCGCGCTCGACGTCGCATCGTGGCGGCAAGCATGCGGGGTCGTATTGCAGGATGGGTATCTCTTCTCAGAGTCAGTCGCGAGCAATGTTTGCCTCTCAGACGGTGAGGTCGATATGCAGCGGCTTCGGGAAGCTGCGAGAATCGCGTGTGTAGACGAATTTGTGCAACAGCTCCCACGGGGTTTTCACACCGTGATCGGTCGCGAAGGAGTTGGGCTCTCCCAGGGGCAGCGTCAGCGTCTGCTCATTGCTCGAGCGATCTATAAAGACCCACGCTTTCTCTTTCTCGACGAGGCGACTAGCGCCCTCGATGCGAACAACGAGCGTGCGATCGTTGAAGGGCTGGCCAGGATACTCGAAACGAGGACTTCTGTTGTGATCGCGCATCGGCTCAGTACTGTGCGAGATGCGGATCACATTGTCGTGCTTGAGAATGGGTGCATCGTCGAGAGCGGTACACACGACGAGCTCGTCGCACGCAAAGGGGCCTACCTGCGCCTCGTGAGCAATCAACTTGAGCTTGGGAGCTGATACCGATGCCGCGGTCTGCTCATGAGGATTTTGACGAGATTGAGGAGATTCTCTCCGCAAAACCAGGCTCTGTGCTCCGGTATGGTACAGGGATTATTTCGGTGATCGCTGGGTTGATCTTCTTGCTGGCCTATTTTGTCCAATATCCGGACATTGTGAGCGGACGGGTCACATTGCTGACGGAGAAGCCTCCTGCGCCGATCCTCGCCCGCGCGAGTGGGCTTGTTGAACGCGTTTGGGTGCGCGACGGCGAGTGCGTTCGAACGGGTGATTTGCTGATGCGGGTCGGTTCGCCCGGCGATGGCGACACGCTGCTAGAGCTCGGAGATAGACTCCTGGTCATCGAAGAGACGATCGAGCAGGGGAGTTTTACACAAACATCCAAGCTGCTCTCGACTCCCAGGCACAGCCTGGGGCCAGTGCATGCCAGCTATGTTGCGCTGCGCGTGAACCTCGACGCCTATATGCAGCTTCAAGCTGAATTTGAGTCAAGACAGGTAGATACGCTCAATGACCACCAGCGCTACTCTCTAGAGGCATTGGTCAAGCAGACAGAGCGGCAGATCGCGCTGCTGCGGAAACGTGTGAAATTCTCGCGCAAACAGAACCAGCGCGACCGCGACTTGAGTGTGAAGGGAGCCGCGTCTCAAGAGGATGTTGACGTGTCACAAAACGATGTAATTCGCCAGCGTATTGAGCTAAGCGATGCTCAGCTGCGCGAGCTGTCCCTGCTACTTCAAACGAGCCAGATGGAGTCCGCGCTGCTCGAGGCAGACCTACGGCGCCAGGATCTGCTGCGTGAGCGCTGGGCGGCGGTCCTTTCGTCCTTTCGTCAGCTTCAAGCAGACTATTTGACCTGGGAAGACCTCCACGTCATGCGGGCGCCCATGGATGGCTGTGTGAGCTTGGCCCAAGTCTGGAGTGACCACCAAGCTGTCCAGGTCGGCGATGAAATTCTGCTGGTCGTCCCGGAAGGTGAGGCAATCACTGGTCGGATCCAACTACCCCAGCGAAGCGCAGGAAAAGTACACGAGGGGCAGGATCTTACGATCAACCTCGATAGCTACCCCATGTATGAGTATGGCCTGCTGCATGGAGCGGTCGCCTCGGTCGCCGCCGTCGGCAACGAGAGTGGCTTTGTCACCAGGGTCCAGCTCCGGGAAGGGATGCTGACCGATCAAAGAATCGAGCTGAGGTTTCGCCAAGGTATGGAGGGGAACGCGAATGTCGTGACGCAGGAGCGAAGGCTGCTCGAGCGCGTATTCTCGCAGATTGCCGAGGCCTTGTTTGGCGAGCGTAGCACGAACACCGGAGTCTGAGTCATGTCAACATCATCTGCACTTTCTTGGGATCTGCCTGGGTTTGAGGCTTTGCGCGGAGCGGGGCTTCGTTCTCTTCGCGAAGCGACCATTAGGACAATTTTGCGGAGAAAGGATCGCTCGCTCCCGGTGGAAGGGCTTGGTGAGCGGGCGTATACTGACCCTCGGGTGCACGCCTTCTTCTATCTCGATCCCCCGCCGTATTCGCTCGACCAAGCTCTCGTTGGACATCTGGTCGAAGCCGCGAGGCCGAAGAACGTTGAAGTTGTTGCCGACGAATACGGCGCGGTACATCTACCCGGCGCGGGGGCTTTCCTAGGCTGCCAACCACATGAGGCCTACACACTATCATGGCGTGGTGGCTGGGAGCTCAGTTGCCGAGGGGCAACCTTTTGTGCGCCTGACTTCGTTCGCGGCTCGACGATTGAGCTCGACCGCTTTGGGGACCCTGGGTGCGCCCGTGTTCTGACCGATGACGACCCTTCGCAAGAACTCGGGGGCGTGGCGGTCCTCGAGCGGCATCGAAGTGTCCTTGTTCGCTCACTCCAAAGAATGTTTGAAATGGATGATGGTTATCGTGAAGAGCTGCATCGGGACTGTCGGTTGATTCGGGTGTACCGCAGTCCGACGCTGTACTCATGTGCAAGTCAGAGTGCGTACGGCGCGGCGTTCCTGCAGTGCGAAGACGATGCATCAGAGGTGTTCTTTGTTGGGGATCTTGCCCATCAGATCGGCCATGTGACATTCTACGGGGTCTCTGAGGACCGTCGGCGCTGCTTTGCTATCCCACCGCTGACGCCACTCTCAACGATCACGGCCAACAAAGCGGACACGCGTTCGCTCTTCGATGGTCTGCACGGCAACTTCACGATCGCCCGCATGGCAGGGGTCTACGATGCCATGTATCGCGGGCTCGACGATTCGCACTCCGTGGGCTATTGTGGCGAGCTTGTCGGACGCTTCGCGGATGTTATGTGTCGGTTTCGGCGCGGTCTTGAGAGCGTCAATAATCCGCGTTTTTTCACATCAGAGGTTTGGGAGATCCATTGTGCGCTCAAAAGGCTCTACGAGTCGTTGTGGGAGACATATCAGGGGGTCTTGGCGGGCGCGAGCCTGCGCGGGCAGGGCTATGTTTTTTCGTGGTCCATCTACCGCGAGGTCAACGGTCTTCACCATGAAGGTTGAGTCTGCGCAATGTTGGCGCGAACGCCATCTAGGTGATACGCGACCAGGCGTCGACGTAGCGCTGACGGAGGGCGGCCCACTCGTCGGGGGCGCCGACGTAGACCCCGGCGGTCCAGGAGAAGATGTCGCTCGGCCGGTCGTCGGCGGTGTAGAGGGGGACGACGTGGACGTGGAGGTGGCGGGAGGACTGGGTCAGCTCGCCAGCGCTGCTGCCGGTCGACGCCATGTAGCAGCGTCGCGGCCTCATCACCGCCTCGACGATCCGCGCCGCGCGGTGGGCGAGGGCGGAGGTCTCCGCCCAAAGCTCGGGGCTCGCATCGGCGAAGCTGATCACATGGGCCTTGGGGACGATCATGACGTGACCCCAGCGGCGGACGTAGCGGGGGAGCATGACGAGCGAGGTCTCGTCTTCGTGGATCACGTGGACCTCACCGACCTGGCGGTCGATGATCGAGCACATCAGGCACTCGGGGCGACCACCCTCGGAGCGGATCCGGCGCAGGGCCTCGTCGCGGCTGATCAGGGTCGGCATGGTCGGGGTGTTGCGTGACTCGAGGGTAGGTCCGGGGAGCGGAGTAGGGGAGAGCAGGGGGAGAGCAGGACGGGGGAGGGCGGTGTGGGAGGGCGGTGTGGCTGGGCAGGGCGATCGAGCTGGGAGGTGGAGCAGATCGATCGAGCGATCCGGTGGAGCGGAGCTGTCGATCCGGTGGTTCGTCCCGCGCTGGATCAGGAGGTACGCCCGAGCCGGGCGTCTGATTCCCAGGCTACCATCGGCGACGACGATTCGTCGCAGCTCGCCCTCCAGGGTCTAACGGGCCCTCTCGGGGCGCCGTCATGCTGTCGTGCTGTCGTGCCGTCGTGCCGTCATGCCGTCATGCCGTCATGCCGCGAGCGTCGTCTGCATGACCGCTGATACAGCGGCTCGGTGACCTCTTCTCGTCGTTTGCCTGGCGGGGCGATCCGACGTGTCGTGCCATGGCGTCGCTCGCCGTTGTGCGAGTGTCGGCGGAGAGCTACGGCTGGTAGGCTCGGCGAATGCTCGGCGGTCGCGCTCCCCTGCTCTTCTTGACGGCCCTGGCTTGCGCTCCCCACGAGCCGGCGCGGGAGCCCGCTGAGATCTGTCCTTTGGGGATGGTCCATGTCGAGGGCGGTCGCCTCGGCGGGAAGATGATCGAGGGCTTGTGCCTCGACGTCGAGGAGGTCACCGCCGCGGCCTACGGCGCCTGCATCGACGCGGGCTCCTGCACGCCTGCGCTCGGCGAGCGGCCGGGCTCCTGCACCCTGAGGAGCAGCGAGAGCGGCGACGACCCGGTCAACTGCGTCGACCTTGCCCAGGCCTCGGCCTACTGCACATGGCTCGGCAAGCGCCTGCCGAAGGCGTCGGAGTGGGCCTGGGCTGCGGGGGGCCGGTCGCGCGCGTTCCCCTACCCGTGGGGCTCGGAGCCCGTCGACCCGCGCCGCGCCTGTATCGGCCGGAGCCCTGAGCAGGGGACCTGCGCGGTCGGCTCGGCGCCCGCAGGGGCGAGCCCGGAGGGGGTCGTCGATCTGGTCGGCAATGTCGCGGAGTGGGTCATCGACCGCGAGGCGACGGCGACGGATCCGGCGAGCGGGTCGCTGGTCGGGCGCGATTGGTCGACCGCGTTGCCGGCCTCGGGGGAGCTCTTACCGCTCCGCTCTGGGGCTGGGGGGGCCGTGCCGGCGGTCGCTCGTGGAATGCGCTGCGCCGTCGCCCCGCGGACGCAGGTGCTCTCGCCGGCGCTCGGTCGTTGGCGGCCACAGGGCTCCACGCCCCGGGAGCTCCCGCTCTTGGCGGAGCACTTCGCGACCCAGGAGCCGAGCCGGCCCCTCGCGAACCTCGCGATCTTCTCCCAGGGGGGCGACACCTGGTGGCCCCTCGGCGATCGCTACATCCAGGCGGAGGCGGCCGCAGCTGTGGCGCTGGGCCTGCGTGATCCGCTGCGCACCGACGCCCTGCCGGACGCGCTCCAGCACCTCAGCCCGTCGCTGCCGCTCGGGACGATGACCCTGTGGCGAGGCGGATGGTCGGGCTCACTTCAGCTTGTCGCCCTCGATCGGGCCCGGACGAAGATCATCTGGGAGAAGGATCTCTCCGCCTATGGCAGAACCTACCTCGACATCGCGGGCCGGCAGACCGTGGTCGTCGCGTTCTACGGGGACAAGGCCGACAGCCTGGTGGGCTTCGCCCTCGACGACGGCGCCGAGCTGTGGCGGATCGAGGGCGGTGACGCAGCGGAGATCCGTCGCATCGGCGGGCTGCGGATCGACGGTGAGCGAGGCTATGCCCAGGGCGATCGCGGGGTGATGGCCTTTGATCTGGTCTCAGGGGGGATCCTCTGGTCACAGGTGCCGCTCGCCGAGGGGTGCGGGGTGGGCTATGGCGACGGCCAGCTCGTCGTCGAGGGGGAGAGCGCGATGCGGGTGCTCGATCCGAGCAGCGGCGAGGAGGTCGCTCGCTTCGCCCGGCCTGACGGGGAGACGGGCTGCCGATGGGGTCGCAGAGGCGACGACTGGGTCGCGGAGGGGTCGCTCGCCGGCGGTCTCCTCTACACATTTGGCAAGCCGACGAAGGATCGGGTCGCGACCCTGAGCGCGGTCGATCTCGAGACTGGGGCGGTCCGCTGGCGGCGAGCCAAGCTCGACGCCGACGTGCTCGTCGCCTACCAGGACGCGGTCTACGTCTCCCGAGGCGGCGAGTTCTTGCTCGCCCTCGACGCTACGACCGGCGAGCCAGCGGTCGAGTACTCGACCGCTGGGGCGTTCTCTGTCGAGGTCGTCGGCGGGGGCGGCGAGGCAGGGCCGCTCGTGGTCGTCGAGACCGAGAACGTCGGCACCTGGGTGATGGGCCGGGCGCCCGAGCCGGTGCCCCTCGAGCCCTACACGATCCGCGGTCGACTGCTCCCGGAGGAGGGCGTACCCAAGCGACAGGTGAATGGCTTTGAGGTCAGGGTCGGGGAGCGTTGGCGGAAGACCGGGCGCGGCGGTCACTTCCGCGGCAAGGGGAAGGCGCGCGGCGCCATCGCGGTCGCCACCCAAGATGAGCAAGAGCTCTATGAGCGGTCAGAGCACGCTTGGGGACCGTTCTATCGCTCTGAGGCCGCCTACGTGATGCTCGACGGGAGCGGCGACTACGATGTGGGCGATCTCGAACTCTACCGCTGGTACAACGAATAGGGACAGCCTGCGGAGGTCGTTCGAGCGTGCGACGGCGGGCTTCGGGTCGCCGCCCTTTGTCCGCTCAGGGCCCATGATCGACCTCCGAGCCCGCGTCGCGCTGCTTCGCCTAGAGATCTACGACCGCGCGGGGGATCCGAGAGGAGAACGCGCCAGAGAGCTCGCAGAGGCTGCTTCGGCGGCGCTGGGCGAGCTGCCGGCTGAGCATTCGCTCCGACCTCGTCTCAGCCTTGAGCTCGAGGCGCGCTGATCGCTGTCCTGAAAGGTGCGCTGAGCGGTCCGCTGAAGGGCGTTCTGCGGGGCGTTCGAATCAGTGTTCTGCGAGGCGTTCGAGTCGGTTCGAGTCGGCGTTCGCGCCAATGACGCGAGACGTCGCGGGCGCGGGCGCGTCGTATTTCGCCCGCAGGCTCTGGCGATCGCTGCGGGGCGCGAGGATCGTCCCGTCGGCGTTGCGGGGGCCCTCGGGGTCGAGATAGACCCGCCCCGGCCGGGCCTGCGGGCGACGGGAGCGGGCGCTGATATCGACGCTGAGGTTGTAGAGGAGCGCGTCCTCGGAGAGCGAGGTGAACCAATGGACATTGTCCTGAGCCTCCGAGACCGAGGTTAGGGCGCCGGTCTCGACCTCGCGGTCGCTCGTCGGACGGATGACGATATGCGCGGGGGTGTCCGCGAGCCTGTCGTAGTGGCGAGCGCGGAAGCGCCCGCGGAGGACGATGAAGAGGGAGACCAGGTTGTCGTGTCCGTGGGGGACGATCGCCTCGCCACGGCCGAAGGTGAAGAGCCGATCGCGGACCCCAGCTGTCCTGGGGAGACCCGGCTCAGGGTCGAGGCTCAGCGAGCGGGGGCGTACGTCGGTGTCGTCGAGGCGTTCGACGAGGCGTTCGACCCGGAGCTGACGGAGGAGGTGGGAGCCGTGGAGGTCAGCGCAGAGGGCCGCGCTCGCCCGCTGCCAGCCCCGAGGATCGAGCTCCCCCGCCCGCAGCTCTGCGGAGAGTCGTGCAAGTCCTGCGCGGAGCCCCTCGGCGCGGGTTTGAGCGTCGCCGGCGAGCGCTTCGGCGTCGAGGAGGAGGTCGAGGAGCGGCGTGGCGATGAGAGCCCGGGCCAGGTCAGCCGCGAAGCGCCGCCGCCCTGAGCGGCCGACTCTGCTCAGAGCGTCCATCGCCTCAGCCTACACTGGCCGCGTTGGGGGGGGCAGCCCACATCGCATCGTGATCGCGAGGTTGAGCGATCGTGAGCGGGGAGGCCGCGAAAGGGCCTGCTCAAGGGGTTCTGTTTTTTGTTTGTGACGTTGGCCGCTTGGGGTGTGTCATGGCTAGTGGAATCCCGACATGAAGAACTACATCACCGAGCTCGTAGGCACGTTCCTCTTCGTCTTCAGCATCGCGCTTGCGGTCGCCAACGCCGGGGCTCTCGCGCCCCTCGTGATCGGCGCAGCCCTGATGTGCGTCGTCTATATGGGCGGACATATCTCTGGCGGCCACTACAACCCGGCGGTGACCCTCGCGGTGTACCTCCGCGGGAGCATCGGCGGCACCGACGGGCTGATGTACGTCGCCTTCCAGATCGCCGGGGCGATGCTCGCGGCGCTGGTCGCCGGGCCGATCACCAGCCAGGTCTTCGTCGCCGCGCCCGGTGCCGGTGTTGACGTCCTCTCCGCCCTCGTCGTCGAGCTGGTCTTCACCTTCGCCCTCTGCCTGGTGGTCCTCAACACCGCGACCGACGACAAGGTCTCCGGAAACTCCTTCTACGGCCTCGCGATCGGCTTCACCGTCGTCGTCGCGGCCTTCGCCGGCGGCTCCGTCTCTGGCGGCGCCTTCAACCCCGCGGTCGGCCTTGGCCCCGCCCTGGTCGCGATCGGTCGCGCGGAGATCGCCCACGTCTGGCTCTACGCCGTCGGCCCGATCGCCGGCGCTGGTCTTGCAGCCGCCGTCTACCGCCTCCAGCACCCGCAGGACTCGGCGATCGGCTGAGGCCTTTGCGGTCCTCTCCCGCGAGCGCGACTTGCGGGAGAAGGGGTCGAGATAGACCGCTTGTGGCGCTTTCTTGACTCCTGCCTGTGGTGAGGGGAAATGGGCGATGAACGTCGCCTTCGGTGACGGTTTTCCCGGAGCCGATGACCACCGCCACTGACGACGCGACCCTGGTGAGGGTCGCCGGCAAACGAGGCCTCGCAGGTCAGCTCGCCTTTGAGAAGCTCGTCGATCGTCATCAGCAATGGCTAGTCCGCCTGCTTACGCACCTCCTCGGCAGCCAGAGCGACGCCGAGGACATCGCCCAAGAAGCCTTCATACGGGCCTTCCTGGCGATCGAGTCCTGCGGCGACGGCAGCCGCTTCCGCGGCTGGCTGCGGGTCCTGGCCCGGCGCCTCGCCTTCAACCACCGTCGCGACGCGAAGACGAGGGCGCGCTATGAGGAGCGCAGCGGGATGCTCGCGGCCCACAACGTCGCGCCGATGTCCGGGGCGGTCGAGGGGCGAGACCTGCTCAAGCAGGTGCTGGGGGTGCTCGCCTATCCCTACCGCGAGATCATGGTCCTCCGCTTCGTCGAGGAGCTGCCGGTCAAGGAGATCGCCGGTGTCCTAGAGATCGGCGAGTCAGCGGCGAAGATGCGCCTCTCCCGAGCGCGGGCAGAATTTCAGCGGATCTATGAGAAGAAAGGGGGGGATCCAAGTGGACACGGAAGAGCTTGAGTCAGACTGGATCCACTCCGTCTTTGAGGTCTTCCGCGAGGAGGTCGTGGCGCTCGCGGCCGACTTCGGGGACCGGGTCAAGGGAGAGATCGACCAGGTCGCGGCGAGCCAAGATGTGCGGCCGCCGAGCGCGATGGCGCTCTTCACCTCGGTCGCGATCGAGTCGAGCAATGTCGCGGTCTCGCTGCTGCGCCGAACGCCGGCGGAGGGAGATGACGCGGGCTCGGACCCGGACTCCGACGCGGTCGAGCGAGACGACGATCCGAGAGCAGCGCCTCCCGAGGGGGATGGCGACAAGGAGAGAGATTAGATGCTGGAGGCAATCCGCAGTGAGTTCATGAAGATCTGGCCGGAGGTGGCGCTCTTCTTGGGGGTGATCATCGGCGGTCTAGTCCTCTCGGCGATCGCCCGCAGGGTGGTCCGCTGGGCGATCGATAAGAGCGGCCTCGACGGGCTCGCGGAGAGGGCCGGGGCGTCACGCCTGCTCTACGCGGTCGGCATCCGCAAGGGCGTCGCCCATCTCATGGGCTCGCTGGTCTGGGCCGCAGGTCTCTTGATCACCGGCGCGGCCGCGGCCGACATCCTCGGGTTGACGGTCGTCGGTGACGGCGTCGCGGTGGTCATCGGCTTTGTCCCGCGCCTCGTCGCCGCGGGGGTGATCCTCGTCGGCGGAGCTGCGCTGGCCGGCTTCCTCCGCCGGATCGTGACCGGCGTCGGCCGTCGTCGCGGTGACGTCGAGCAGCCCGAGGTGATCGGGAACCTGGTCTACTACGCGGTGATGACCCTCGCGGCGGTCGTCGCCGCCGATCAGGCGGGGATCGAGACTGAGCTCTTGGAGACCCTCCTGGTCACCTTCGCCTCGATCACTGGGGCGGCGATCGCCCTCGCCTTCGCGCTCGGCAGCCGTCACTCCTTCCACAACCTGGTCGCCGGCCACTTCATGCGTCGCCTGGCCCGCCCTGGCGATGTGATCCGGGTCGATGGGATCGAGGGCACGGTGATCCGCTACTTCGGCGTCAGCGTGATCCTGCGGACCGCCGACGGTGAGCTCGCGGTCCCCTGCAAGCGCCTCCTCGATCAGAACATCGGCCTGAGCCGGCTCGGGGCCAAGGCCCGCGCCAACCTCGAGGGCCGGGCGGCCGACGCCCCCAATCTAGAAGAAGACGCGTGATTCGAGGTAGAGGACCAGCGGCGTCAGGCCCCACTCGCTGCCGAGCGAGGGCACGCTGGTCACCGGATCAAACCCCTGAAAGCCCTTCCCCCAGGGGACGAAGAGGCCGAGGATAAAGTCTGACTCGTCGGCGACGTTGTAGAGCAGCGAGGCGCCGGCGAGGCCGGAGCCGTCGTTGGCGTTGACGATCGCGTAGGTCGCCGTCCGCAGGATCGGGACGATGTCCATGCCGATGGCCGGGGCGATGTAGTGTCGGGCGAGGAAGGGGACCGTGTCGGGGTAGAGCTCTGTGGCGCGGCCGAGGTAGGCGCTAGGCCCCTTCGCGCCGTCGGAGATGAATTGGTAGTCGACGTTGATGCTGGCGTTGTGCCAGGTGAAGGCGAGGTTGGGACCGCCGGCGGCGCGGACATAGACCGGCAGGTCCTCGCCTCGGCGGCCGTCACCGTCGGCGTCGGGGAAGCCGACGTGGAATTCTGCGCGCAGGCCGATGGGGCCGGCGTCGCCCTGGGCCGAGCCGCCGACGACCCAGCGCTCGGCGACCTTGCCCCCTAGGACGCCCCACTCGAAGCCGCCAGCGACAAGGCCCGCGCGGCTCAGCACGGACGAGCGTCCCCAGGTCGGCACGCCGTCCGCGTCATAGCCGAGCACGCCGACGACGTCGACGCTGGCGAGGGCGCCTGCGGCGACGGAGACGCGCAGGGCGTCGACGCCGGGCTTGTAGAGGCGGTTGACCGAGGTCGCCGAGAAGGGCGCGTAGAAGTCGTTGGCGGCGAAGGCCCCGGTTACGCTGTAGTTGATCGGCATCCGCCCTAGGTCGATCTTCAGGGGCCCGGCGATGACGCTGGTCGTCGCCCGATCGACGCCGATCGTCCCGCGGACCCCTCCGTTGTCCCAGAAGGCGGTGCTCAGATAGCGTGTTCGGTAGACGCTGTCGGTCGCGCCGGCGCTGGCGAAGGCGCCCCCGAGCGCTGCCCCAGGGGCCCGCGAGAGGTCGACAAAGCCGTTGAACTCGAAGGAGAAGTGCTCGCCGGCGTCGGCGTCGAGCGTGACCCGGCCGACGGCGACCCCGAGGGCGTCATCACCCTCGGGGAAGAGCAGGGGCTCGTCGTCGAAGTGGAGGTAGGCGCCGGTGAGGCGGAGGCTGCCGCCGAGCATGCTGTCGAGGAGGGCCGAGCGCTTGGCCCTCCGCTCGGCGCGCTCTCGCTCTTTCTTCTCCTTCGGGCTCTCGTCGGCGTTCTCGTCGGCGTTCCCGTGCCCGTTCTCGCGCTCGTTCTCGGCGTCGAAGGGGGACGCGTCCGAGGCCTCGCTCGCCCCGGGGGCGGTCGTCGCCGACGCTTCACCTGGCTCAGGCGTCAGGTCCGTGGCGCTGTCGGAGAAGCCGCTGCCGAGGTTGTCGAAGTCGAAGTCAAAGCCGTCGTCTTCGCCGGTCGAGCCCGCGCTCTCGGCCTCGCTCTTGGCCGCGCTTTCGGGCTCGCTCTTGGCCTCGCTCGGCCCCGCGATGTCCTCGGCGGGCGGGGCCTCGGGGGGCTCGTCGACGCCGCTTTCGGGGCTCGCGGGGACCTCGACAAGCTCCGCCTCGCGGGGGCTGGGGGCCGCCTCGGGGGGAGCCGCCGCGACCTCGAGGACGAGGGCGATGGCGAGCTTCGTCAGCACTAGTCTTTCTTCTCGTCGTGGTCGACCTGGCCGTCGACGAGGTGGACGATCCGCCGGGCCTTGGCCATCACTCGGGGATCATGGGTCGAGAAGATGAAGGTGACGCCGCGCTCGCGGTTGAGCTTCTCCATCAGCGAGAGCAGCATCTCCGCGGTCGCGGAGTCGACGTTGGCGGTCGGCTCGTCGGCGAGGGTGACCGCCGGGTTTGAGGCGATCGCCCGGGCGATCGCCACCCGCTGCTGCTGGCCGCCGGACATCTCGTTTGGCCGCCGGTTCTCCATCCCGGCGAGGCCGACGTCCTCCAGGAGCTGGCGGACCCGCTTGGCGCGCTCCTCCTTGGGGACCCCCTGGAGCCGGAGCACAAGCTCGGCGTTCTCGTAGGCGCTGAGCACCGGGATCAGGTTGTAGGCCTGGAAGACAAAGCCGATCCGATCGCGGCGCAATCGGCTCTGGGCCGCGCGGGAGAGCGACGCCAGGTCCTTGCCCTCGAGCATGATCGTGCCGCTGGTCGGCGAGTCTAGGGCGCCGATCAGGTTCAGCGCCGTGGTCTTGCCGGAGCCCGAGGGGCCGGTCAGGGCGAGGAACTCGCCGGGCTCGACCTTGAGGCTGAGGCCGCGCAGGGCGTGGACCTCGATCTTGCCCTGTTTGTAGGTGCGAGTGACGTCGATCATCTCGACCAGAGGGCTGACACCGGCACCCGCGTTCGGGTTGGCGTCGGCGTCGGCGGTGGTGTCGATCTTCGCGGCGGGTGCAGCCATGGTGGTGTCCGTTTCTCGGGGGGCCGAAGGGGAGGGGCGGAGGACGATGGGCTAGACGATGCGGATGGTCTCGACCGGGGCGATCCGTCCGGCCCGCCAGGCGGGGTAGAGACCAGCGCTCATCGTCGCGATGAAGATCGCGAGGGCGATGAAGATCGCGTTCGGCCCGTAGAGCTCGACGTACATGATCGGATCCATCGACACGCCGGCGACCTCTGCTCCCTCGCCGACGAGCTTCGAATAGTCGAGTCCGACCGTGTTCAGGTAGTAGTAGGGGGAGGCGGTGACGAGGACGCCGGCGATGAGCCCACACAGCGCCAGCCAGAGGCTCTCCCAGAGGACGAGGGCGAAGAGCTGCCCCGACGAGAAGCCGATCGCGGCCATGATCCCGAACTCGCGCAGGCGCTCCATCACCGAGACGAAGAGGGTGTTGAAGATCCCGGCGGCGATCAGCACGGTGATGATCAGCTCAAGGATCATCGTGCTCGTGGTCTTCATGTTGATGAAGCCGGCGAGGTCGGGCTGAGCCTCATCCCAGGTGAGGATCGCGGTGTTCTCCGGACGACCGTCGCGGAGCCGCCCGGCGACCGCGGCGGAGTTGCGGTGACCGTCGACGAAGACCGCGAGCTGGGTCAGCTCGTCGGCCTCGTAGGCGAGGATCTTCCGCAGGCTGTCGATCGGCAGGAGACAGATGCCGCCGTCGATCGTCGGCGAGCCGGTGCGGACGATCCCGGTGACGCGGGCGAGCCCCGAGGAGATCTCGCCGCGCTTGTCGGTGACCGTGTAGACGACCTTCTTGCCGAGGTCGACGTCGAGGTTCTCGGCGAGGGTGGAGCCGAGGATGATCCCCTTGTCGTCGGCGGCGGCGAAGAACTCACCCTCGGCGAGGGCGTCGATGATCCCGAGGGTCTCGCTGTCCTCGGCCTTCGGATCGATCCCGAGGAGCATCGCCCCGACGCTGCCGCTGCTGGTCGAGAGCATCGCCGCGCCGCTGACCCGGGAGACCACGCGCGTCACGTCGGGGTCCGCCTCGGCGAGAGTCCGCAGCGCGTCGGTCTTCTGGAGGCTGCGCTTGAGCGACGGGGTCTCGGCGTACTCGGGGTGCTGGACGACGACATGACCGCCGCCGAGGCGGGCCGAGTGGTCGATCATCTGTCCGTAGGTCGAGTCGCCGATCCCGGTGAATATGACCGCGAGGAGCACGCCAAAGGCGATGCTAAAGAGGGTGATCAGCGTCCGTCGGCGGTTTCGCCAGATGTTGCGCCAAGCGAGGGTCGAGAGTCTCGGGCCTTGCATCGTCGTTCTCCGGGTAGGGGCTCACTGATGACGGATCGCGTCGAGCGGGCGGATGAACGCGGCGCGCATCGCTGGGTAGATGACCGCGAGGAGGATGATGACGAGCAGCGTCTGGATAGGCCCGGTGTAGGTCGAGAGGTCGACCTCCGAGCGCCAGGTCGTGTCCATCGCCATGCCCATCACTGAGAGGTTGCCGAGGGAGGCGAGGTCGAGGCCTGTGTGGACCATGTAGTAGTTGACGGGGATGCTGAGGGCGACGCCGATGAGCACCGCGATCGCGCTCTGGATCAGGGTCTCGAGGAAGATCAGGCGGAGGACCGTCCCCGGGCTGACGCCGAGCGCCTTGAGCACGCCGAACTCGCGGATCCGCTCGAAGACCGCCATCAGCATCGCGTTGAGGACGATGATCCCGATCGCCAGGTAGACGATGACAAACATGATCATCTGCGCCGAGCGGCCGGCCTCGAGCATCGACGCCATCGTCGGCATGATCTCCTTCCAGCTCTTGGCCTCGAGGCCCGGCGTCAGCGTGACGAGAGCCTCGGTCGCCTCTTTCAGCTCGAGCTCGGCGGGCTTGCGGACGAGGAGCTGGTGGGCGCCCTCGGGGAAGACCATGAGCTCGCGGAAGGCACCCTCGGTCATGAAGACCGTGCCGCGGTCGACCGGATCGGAGACCGAGCCGAGGACTCCGCGGACGGTGTAGAGATCGTTGGCGGTCGAGCCGTCGGCGGCCTGGGAGAGGACGACGAGCTCGGCCCCGACGGCGACCCCGAGGGTCTTCGCCAGGCGCCGGCCGATGACCACCTCGCTCGGCGCGCCGACGTCGAGCCAAGAACCGTCGGTGATCCTGGTGTGGACGCTCGAGACGAGGGCGTCGCGCTCAGGGTCGAGGCCCCGGAGCATGATCCCGGAGGAATTGTCGCCCGCCGCCGCGAGGCCGCTGCCGTGGAGCCGGGCGGTGCCGCGAAAGCCGGCCTCTCCGAGCTTGCCGAGGAGCTCGTCGGGGGCCTCGATCGAGGTGTAGAGCGAGGGGAGCTTGCGGTAGCCCTCGGCGAAGACCTGCGCATCGCCGACCTCGAGGTCGATGATATTGCGCTCCATCCCGTTCATGTAGCCGGTGATCAGGCCGGAGTAGAAGATCATCACGAAGAGCGCGAGGCTAGTCGCCGCGATGGTCACGCCGCTGCGCCTCGGGTTTCGCCAGACGTTGCGCCAGGCCAGCTTAAACGTGTCCATATCTCCTCCTTGGTGATCCGGTCTTGCGGAGCCCGATGAGCTCAGGCGGCGATCGTGGCGGTTGGGGTGGCGAGGGCGAAGAGGGCAGCTCGGGCGATGAGGACGAGCCGAGCGATGAGCCGACGAGAACGACTAGAGCGACTTGAGGCGCTGAAGGCTGAAGAAGTCCCGGGTCAGGCCGGCGTTGAACTCCATCTTCGCGTAGCGGATCTCGGTGAACTCGCCGGGCTTGTCGAGCGGGGTCATCCGCATGCGGACGGGGAAGGAGCGGTTGTCGACGGTCCGGTACTCGGAGAACTCGAGGAGGCGCAGCGCCTCGCCGTCCTCGTCATAGAAGGTCTCGCGGGCCGGCATCAGGTCCGACTTGCGGACGATGATCTCGATCTTGCCCCAGACCACGGGCGCGTCTGGTTTGGCGACGAGGGTCAGGGCGTAGGTCGGCTCGCCGGCGGTGACAGGCCCGTCCTTGACCGTGGTCTCAAAGTCCTCCGCCAGGCGTGTGCCCTTGACCAGGTCGTCGTTGGTGAAGTGGCTCCCCATCCACGAGCCGCCCATCATCGCCCCGGTGATCTTGATCGTCCGCCCGGTCTTGGCGAGGTAGGTGAAGAGGTCGTCCTCGACCTTGAGGGTCGCGGTGCCCCGCTCTTTTTTCGGCTCTAGGATCCGCACAAGCGAGCGCTTCTCGCCGAGCGACCAGGTCTCCATCGCCATCGACCGGGTCCAGTGCTTGGTCTGGACCTTCATCTGCATCAGCCCGTGGCTCGAGTCGCCGCGGTGCATGTCGTCGATCTGATCGAGGAGGGCCGTGACGAAGCGGGGGTCCTCTGGCGGCGGCAGCTCCTCGGCCAGCGCCTCTCCCGGCGCCGGGAGGGCGAGGGCGAACGAGAGGGCGAGGGTTCCGCAGGTGAGGAGGCGAAGGGTCGTCCGTCGGCTGGTCTTGCTCATGATCATGCTTCTTCTCCCGGGGGCGAGGTCGGGTTGATACCGTCGACGATCAGCGTCGCGATTTGTTCGGCGAGCTGCTCCATCGGCATTTCTTGCCGGAGGTGCGGCGAGCGGAGGTACGGGGCGACCGTGAAGATCATCGACATCGCCGTGATCCGCCGCCGCAGCGCCTCGGGATCGCGGGGCGTCTCGCCGGTCGCCTCGGCGACCAGATCGCCGAGGATCCGGTGCTGGATGCTCGCCGACTCTGCGAGGAGGGGAGCGGGGAGGTCTGCGAGGACCGCGTTGAACTCCTCGTCGCCGCTGATCAGCCGGGAGAGGAGGGCCGAGCGGGCGGTGAAGAGGAGGCCGGTCGCGATCCACCCGCGAAGCCGCGCGCGTGCGTCCTGCTCCTCGTCGAAGAGCGCCCGCAGCGAGTCCGTGATCTTGAGCTTCTCCCAGGCGGTCGTCGCGAGGAGGAGCTCGCTCTTGTTGGCAAAGTAGAGGTAGATCGTCCCCTTGGCGATCTGCGCCTGCGAAGCTATCGCGCTGATGCTGGCCCTGCGGTAGCCGAGCTGCGCGAAGGTCTCGGTCGCGACCTCGAGGATCCGACGACGTCGTCGGCCCTTCTGCGTCGCCGGGTCGATATCGCCGACGAGGTCCAAAAGGCGGCGTTCAGCCTGTTCGATCGCCTCATGACTCACGCATGAACAATTGTCCTCAGTCGGTCATTTCGTCAACCGAAAGGTTTACCGGCGCATTTTTGTGCCCAGAGGGCCTTCGCGAGCTTGGGCTGGCGGGCCTCGGGCGGTCCGCGGATCGTCGGCTCTGCGGTCGAGCTCGTCGAATCGCGAGGCGCTGTGCGGCTAGAATCCCGGCCATGAGAGCCCGACGGAACCATAGATCCTCCATATGTATTCTCGGCTTGGTGCTCGGCTGCACCCCCACCTCTGGCGATGGCGAGACCGGGACCGATGGCTCTGGCGCGGCTTCGACGGCCGCCTCGGAGGGGTCGAGCACGGGGATGGACTCTACGGGGATGACCGAGGCGACAGCGGCGACGGAGACGTCTACGAGCGCGGGGACGACCGGGACCGATGACACTACGACCTCAGGCACGACCACGGAGACGACGGGCGCCGAGACCGAGAGCACGACGGGGACGACCGGAGGTCAGGAGCTCTCGCCGCTGGCCGACATGTCGCTCGGCCCCTACCCGAGCGCCCTGACGGTTCTCCTAGACAGCATCGAGAGCAATTGCGAGAGCCTCGACACGGGCTCCAACTATAAACATAGTGCTGCCCAGGGCTACGTGCTCCAGGCGACCGCAGGGCTCTTGTCGGCGGCCTGGGGCTACGAGCTCCCCGGAGGCGAGGATACCCGCGATCTCCTCGTCGAGCTCGCCCTGACCGAGATCGAGGAGCTTATCCCGGTGGCCGGCAAAGTGGTCGGCGGCGGCCCTGGTTTCGGCCTCGCCGACGCCTGGGACGCCTTCCAGGATGGCTCGACCAACCCGGCCTACACCGCCTATAGCTGGCAGAGCGGCATGGTCGCCCTCGGGATCGCCGAGCTCCTCGCCTATGTTGACAGGACCGACGGCCGTCACGACGCCCAGGCGGATCGGATCGAGGCCGCGCGGGACTTCCTCGGCGAGATGCTGCTCGTGTGGAACGAGCACTACACGGAGATCGAGGAGGGCGGCGAGACCCTGGGATACTTCTGGTACTCGGCCGAGCAGGCTGACGCCAAGGCGGTGCACAACACCAGCGCCCTGGTGGCGATGGCCTCGCAGCTCCACTACGAGGCGACCGAGGATCCGGCCTTCGCCGGGCGGCCCGAGGCCTGCGCCCGCCTCCTTCGCAAGCGGGCGACCACGACCGGGAAGGGCGGCTATTCGTGGAACTACGTCGACGACGGTTGGCCGGTCAACAAGCGCGTCGCCGAGGACGTCAGCCACGCCCTCGTCACCCTCCAGCTCATCCGCTTCGCCGGCGAGCGCGGCTGGTGGACCGAGGGCGACATGGCCAAGATCAGCACGACCCTCGGGGCGCAGATGTGGAGCGGGCATCCGGCTCGGCTCAACGGTCGGGTCGACGGATCCTCCGGCGGTGCCAACGACTGGAAGTGGACCCGGGCGGCGGCGATCGGCTACGCGGTGCACGGAGACGCGCCGGGGGCGGATCCCGTCGCCTTTGACCTCGCGCGCTCGGTCCTCGTCTCGAGCTACATGACCCCCAACGAGCGGCCGCTTATGGGCGCCATCGTCGACTCGGCGCGGGCCCTCGTGATCGGGCGTCTCTTTGAGCACAGGCCGCAGACGCACTTCCCGGACTCCCTGTGGTCGGTCATCGCCGGGCCTGGGGATGACGCGCAGCCGGAGATGCCCGGCGGCGTTCGCTTCTACACCGTCGATTGGGCCGCACCTGCGGAGAGCGGCGTCGGCGGTCTGAGCCTTCCCGCACGGAGGGCGACGACGGAGAACGCGAACATTGTCGTCGACCTCGAGGAGAACGATGAGCGTCAAGTCGTCGTCTCCCTGTCCTATGCCGCTGCGACCGCGGGGGTCGTTCAGGAGTGGGACGGCGCTTCGTATAATGTGCTCACTACGCTGCCGGCGACGAAGGACGTCGACGGTGTCGTCCGCTGGATGCGGACGAGCTTTCGCCTCAACCCTCAGATCCGCCACGACTATGAGCCCGGTCAGGTCGGGACGAACGTGCTGCTCCAGGTGACCTCGAAGATCGATCTCCATCGGATCGAAGCGACGCCGTTCTGAGCGCTTCAGCGGCCCCGTTGGGCGCCCTGCGCCCTGCGCCCTGCGCCCTGCGCCCTGCGCCCTGCGCCCTGCGCCCTGCGCCCTGCGCGCGGTATGCGTTGCGCCAAGCGCGCTGAGTGCGAGGTGCGCGCGTGCGCCTGTTTCGGATGTTGCGGTTATTTCGTTTGTGTTCTATGGTCTTCGACCAGAGGAGAGGAGCACGATGATTTCGCCAACCATTCGGGGAAGTGGGCCGGTAACGCCGTCAGAGGGAGACATCGAACTTGCACGCGAGTCAGGTCGACAGATTTCGGCATTTCTCGGTAGAAGCATCCAGGTTCGCGTGGACGATGAGCCTGACTTCATACAGCTTCCAGCTGTCGCAGTAGAACTGCTTGTGCAAATTCTTGCGCACATGGCGGAGGGGAATGCGATCACGCTCATTCCCATCCACGCAGAGCTCACAACACAGCAAGCCGCTGACATTTTGGCGGTCTCTCGCCCATATCTCGTCAAACTGCTTGATCAGGGGGAGATCTCACACCGTCGGGTTGGCACACATCGACGTATTCTCTACAAAGATCTTCGAGAGTACAAGATGCGTGTGGATCATGCTCAGGATGAGGCGCTCGATGAGCTTGCTGCCCTATCCCAAGAGCTAGACATGGGCTATTAGGTTCTACCTATGCCGAGCTTCACGGCGCTCTACGATGCATGTGTCCTATACCCAGCCCCTCTGCGTGATCTTCTTATAGGTCTTGCAAAGACACAGCTCTTCCGCGCTCGATGGACGGAAACCATTCATGAGGAGTGGACTCGCGCTGTGTTGAGGCAACGTCCCGAGATCCCTCAGAGTAAGCTCGATAGAACCCGCTGCCTGATGGACAGCAGTGTAGAGGACTGTCTCGTCACAGGCTTTGAGCCCCTCATTGAGGGCCTCTCGCTGCCAGACGTGAATGACCGTCATGTTCTTGCAGCGGCCATACGGACACGCGCGAGTGTGATCGTTACGTTCAACCTCAAGGACTTTCCTTGCGAGTATCTCGCGCAGTTTGGTGTAGAGGCTCAGCATCCTGATGAGTTCGTCCTCAACCTCCTGGATCTTGGTCTGTCGAACGTCTGTGAGGTGGTGAAGAAGCAGCGACAACGCTTGAAGAATCCTCCGAAGAGTGCAGATGAGCTTCTGGCATCACTCGGGAAACGAGGATTGTTCGAAACCGTGGCCCGACTAGCACCATTTCGGGACCTTTTGTAGGTATTCTTCTTGAAGATGCGCTGAGTTGATCGAGTCGTCGTGAGTGCAGCGGTGCTAGGTCTCTGTCGACTCGGCGGCGGAGAGCGCCTGCGGTCCGCCTTGGAGCAGGCGCAGGTGCTCATCTGCGTCGGCTATGGCGATGAACACCTCTGAGGAGCGCCCCTTCGGCGGCGTGTAGCGAAAGCGCAGGCCCTCGGACTCGCGAAAGCAGTCGCGCGGGTCGAAGACCTTGAGGTCGACCCTCAGCCAGTGGCGGGGGCCGAGGCGATCGACCCGGGCATCCTCGATGTAGGCCCGCTCGTAGCGGGTGAGGAGGACGCTGCTCTGGACGATGAGGGCGCGGTCGGTGATGACGAGGCGCCCCGAGGTCTCGAGGGCGAGGGCGAGGGCGACGACGACGAGCGAGGAGAGGCCTGCCGCGACGGCGCCGAGGGTAGAGCCTGTCGCCATCGCCAGCGCGAGGCCGACGATCGTCCCGGCGACCGCGAGCTGGAGGGCCGCGGAGGCTGTCGATTGGCTGTACTTCGTCGCCACCCGCAGGGTCTCGCCGGGGGCCATGTACTCGCGGACAAAGGCGTCGTCGCGGGCGTCCGAGCGGCGGATAGCGAACGTGGCGGCGGCTGGCTCGTACTTCTTGAGCTTGGACGTCACGCACGCGAGTGTAGCGCGAACTCTAGCGGGCGCCCGTTGCAGCGCTCCCCGTGGTCATGGCGGTCGACGAGGGGCTCGAGGCGACCGAGCTGCTGGTCTTCTCGCTCTTGGCGTTCGCGCCTCCGCTGCCTGCGCAGGCAGCGGAGGTCAGGGCGTAATAGAGGGCCAAGGCCGCGGGCGACGGGCGAAGAACTCCCGGAGATGGGCTGGGTCGGACGACCTCAGGAGCCGCAGGGTCCGTCGGCCGTCCCGGCGAGCTTCATCCGAGCGGGCGCGAACGAGGACGAGCCCCCCCTCCGTGAGGAGAGGAGGCTCGCTCCAGGCGAGGCAGGAGTCCTGACCTACGGGGCGGGGTCGCACATGACGTGCTTGATGTCCGCCTTGAAGCGCGGCCAGAGCTTGCTGTTGGAGAAGGCGAAGCCGAGCACGCCGACGATCTCGGTGAACTGCGAGCCGACCGGGCAGGCGTTGTTGAGCCCCTGGTCGGAGACCGCGTCGTAGATCGTGTCGTCGATCCGCAGCGAGCCGGTGACCTCGAACTCATCGTAGTCTTGGTTGTCGGCGTTTTGCTTGGTGATGCTCACGTCGGCGATGGAGAGGAGCATCGACTCGTACTCCTCCGCCTTGGCGCCGCCGGTGGCGATCGTCGAAGGATCGGCGACCTTGATCGGCGCGAAGGGCAGGACCTCGCCGGCGTCGTCGATCGTGACCTCCACGCCGGTGAGCTCGCTAAAGCCGAAGTACTCCTCGTAGGTGCCGGCGATGGTGACCCTGTTGCCGACCTTCACCGCCGCCTGGGAGCCGCCGGTGAAGACGAAGATCCCGGAGAAGGGATCGAGCGAGTCGTCCTGGAGGTGGAAGCCCTGGGCGTTGCCGAGATCTGGCCGGATCCCGGTGACGTAGCCGTTGACCAGCACCGGCGAGCCCTCGCTCGGATGGTTTGGATGGTTCGGGTCGCGGATCGCCGGGATCGAGAGGGGGCAGAGCTTGGCGCCCGGGTTGGGCTCAGCGCACGTGTCACAGGCGTCGCCGTGGCCGTCGTCGTCGTCGTCGGCCTGGTCGGGGTTGGCGTCCTGGACACAGTTGTCGGCGGCGTTCGGGACCCCATCACCGTCGTAGTCGTCGGTCGGGGGCGGCGTGCAATCCTCGCCGGGGTCGGCCGGGCAGAGGTCGCAGACGTCGCCGATCCCGTCGTCGTCGTAGTCGGCCTGGAGCATCTCAAAGTCGCGGACGGGGTTGAAGACTAGCGGGCAGTTGTCGAGGCCGTCGATGATCCCGTCGCCATCGCCGTCGTCGTTGGTGATCCCGTCGGGATAGGCGTCGCGGTAGGGCGTGCAGGTCGGCTCAAACTCAGGCTCGCCGCAGAAGAAGAGCGGGTAGATAGGCTCGATCGAGTCGCGCAGATCCTGGAGGCTAGCCTCGCCGATCTCCTTGAGGACGCAGACCTTCTTGGCATTGCCGCAGACGTCGATGTCCTCGCAGTCGGCCTGACCGAGCGCGGGGTCGCTCATCAGGGCGGCGTCGCCGTAGAGCGGCTTGCCGCCGCGGAGGACGAGGCCGACGCCGCTCGGCTCTCCGTCGATGATCGCCCGGTAGCCGGGGTTTTGCGAGCCGTCGAAGATGGCGATGTCGGCGAGGTAGCCCGGCTTGAGCATGCCGATCGCGTGCTCGGTGCCGACGACGATGGCCGCGTTGAGGGTCGTCATCCGCCACAGCTCGGCGTCGTCGAAGTGGTTGTCAAGGTAGTTGGCGTTGAGGTAGTCCGCGCATTGGAGTTCGCGGAGCACGTTCATCGACCCCGTCATCACCCAGTCGGTGCCGAGGGCGATCGTCGCCCCGAGCTGATCCATCGCCGTGACCGAGGCGGTGTTGCCGTAGAGGACGATGTTGGAGCGGGGCGACCAGACGATCTTGGCCTGCTCGCTGACGGTCTCGACGATGTCCGCGACGTCGACCGCGATCGCGTGGACGATCCCGGTCTGGGGGGCGATCACGTCGCCGTCGCCCGTCGACGTGCAGAGGAACTCGTTCTTCGCCGCTTGGTTGATCCCCTCGCCGATATGCCCTAGGTAGGAGTCGAGTTCGGCGATGTCTGCGGCGGTGGTCGGATTGCCGCCGTACATGCAGCCCATCTCGAGCTGGAGGCCGCCGGCGTCGCCGAGCGGGAAGGTGTCGCTGTCGACGGTCTGGATCGGCAGACCCTCCTTGT
>Ga0316189_10000126_pt1 | contig 68953 bp, 70 predicted proteins | sample LowCovwburrow_MG_FD_204930 | JGI IMG/M metagenome (GOLD analysis project Ga0316189, IMG submission 204930) | Coastal sediment microbial communities from Maine, United States - Lowes Cove worm burrow | ecosystem: Environmental > Aquatic > Marine > Coastal > Sediment | place: USA: Maine...
GAAGCCCTGCCGCCTGCGATGCCCGCCAGCGTCGTTCACCGGCAATCAACTCATAACCATCTCCAGAGGGGCGAAGAAGAATTGGCATCAGCACCCCCTCCTTTTGAATGGAGGCTGTTAGTGACTTCAACTCATCCGGGTCAAAATGTGTTCTTGGCTGATACGAGTTTGGTTTTATCTTTGAAATCAATATGTTAGATGATTCTTGCAGCATCTCTTGTGTTGGCGTATCAGATAACAGTGCATCCAGGCCTCGCCCTAAGCCGCGTTTCTTCATCGGTTTCTTCATCTCTCTCTCCTTACACCGCTTGGCGCTGAATCATCTCTTGTGCAACCTGAATATAGGCCTGTGCTCCTGTGGAGCGAATATCATGGTACATCGCCGGCACACCAAAACTGGGTGCCTCTGACAGGCGAACATTTCTGGGAATTATGTTCTGATAGACCTGATTGCCGAAGTAGGCACGAACCTCTTCTTCAACCTGCTGAGCCAGATTGTTTCTCCGGTCTACCATGGTTAACAGAATACCATCCATCGACAGCTCTCTGTTTAGCCCGCCCTTTACCCGGCGAATGGTATCAATGAGCTGGGTCAGCCCCTCCATCGCATAAAACTCTGTCTGTAATGTTATCAGTACACGATCAGAAGCTGTTAATGCGTTGAGTGTTAACAGGTTAAGCGCGGGTGGACAATCGATGATGACAAAATCAAACGGCTCACCTTGATAATTATCAAAAGCCTGCTGAAGTATCTGCTCCCGCCCCTCCTCAGTGACCAACTCCACCTCAGCTCCTGCCAGGTCCATGCTTGCAGGCACCAGATAGAGCCCTTCGCAATCGGTTTCAATCTGAACATCCTGAATCGACTGCTCTCGCATCAGCACAGCATACATGCCGCTCTCAATGCTCTGTTTATCAACACCCAGTCCTGATGTTGTATTACCTTGCGGATCCAGGTCCAACAGCAGTACACGCCTGTCCAGAGCCGCCAGAGAGGCGGCCAGATTAATGCTCGTAGTTGTTTTGCCAACGCCGCCCTTCTGGTTGGCAATAGCAACAACCGGTCCAAAGTTTTTATGTTTCACGTGAAACATCCCCCTCTTTTCATGTTGGCCCCTCTAACAGAGAGAGGAAACTGTAACAGTGTATCTGCTGCTCATCACCTGCCTTGATGATGTGACCAGTCTCGTAATGCCACCCCTCAACAGAAGCGGGCTCCGCACTCTGTGGCACTGGAAGCACGGCAGTGGCTCCCGACTCAGCATGCCTGCTGCACATCTTTAGTAGCGCCGGAATATCGGTGACCGCTCGGGCGGTACAGATATTCACCCCAAGATGTGACAACGCATTAATATCAGCATCGTAAACTTCAGCATCTAGCTTCAGTATGCGGACCAGATGGCGAAGAAACTCAGCTCGTTTCTTCCTGCGCTCAACCAACACGCCCTGCAGCCCAGGCTTTGCGATCAGCAGCGGAACCCCGGGAACACCCATGCCGCTACCAATATCAAGTAGCCGCCCCGTCTCCGGCATCCATCTCGCCAGAGCGACGGAGGGCTCAACAAAGCGACTCATAAACTCATTTTCACTGTTGATCGAGGTAAGGTTCAGCGCCCTCCTAAAGCGGAGCACCTCACTACAATATCTCTTCAACCCCTCTCTATTCACGGTTGCAGCCGCCTGATATGAATCATCAACGAGGTGATCGCAGCCGGTGTAACCCCTGACATTCTGGCCGCCTGCCCAAGGTTTCCTGGCAATCCACTCTGTAACCGCTGTCGACACTCATTACTCAACCCTGTGACGCCGCTGTAATCAAAGTCAGATGGGATTGCCTGCGCTTCGAGCTGGCGAAACCGCTCAACTTCCAATGCCTGCTTGTCTAGGTACCCCTCATAATGAATAAACGCCTTCAGGCTACCCCTATCGCGAACACTCAATTCAGGGGCAACACTCAGCAACTCAATGGCGCCTTCTGAGTCAACATCCTGACGATGGCAGTAGGCAGCAAAGTCCATGCTTTGTTTGGGCATAGCCAGGCCCAGTAGTTCAATCCGGTCTCGCCAACCCCTTCCCGTGCCGACCACGGTGCTGCGCACCTCTTCTATGCCTCGCCGCATCAACTCCACATGCCTTTGAAGCTGTTCACTGCGCTCTTCGCCATAGAGGCCGAGATGAATTGCGGTTTCGCCCAAACGCAGATCGGCATTATCTTCGCGTAGCTGCAGCCGGAACTCGGCTCTTGAGGTAAACATCCGATATGGTTCTGTTACACCCTTGTTCACCAAGTCGTCCACCATAACGCCCATATAGGCCTCTGAGCGATTCGGAATCCAGGCTTCAACATCCATGGCCAGAGCCGCAGCATTAATTCCGGCTATCAAGCCTTGTGCGGCGGCCTCCTCATACCCGGTTGTGCCATTGATCTGCCCTGCATGAAAAAGCCCGGCAACCTTTTTACACTCCAGCGTAGGCAACAACTCTGTTGGGTCCACATAGTCATACTCAATCGCGTATCCCGGGCGAATTATGTTGGCTTGTTCCAATCCGGTAATAGAGCGCACGAAGGCCCACTGCACGTCAATCGGCAGTGAGGTAGAGATGCCGTTTGGGTAGATCTCTTCATGGTCGCGTCCCTCAGGCTCAAGAAATATCTGATGGCTGCTCTTATCTGCAAAGCGAACAACTTTATCCTCTATACTTGGGCAGTAGCGTGGCCCGGAGCTCTCAACAGTTCCGGAATAGATCGGCGATCGATCAAGGTTTTCACGAATAATTTCGTGTGTTCTCTCTGTGGTGCGGGTAATAGCGCACGGAACCTGGTCCTTAATCAACCCTTCGCTCTCCACAGAGAATGGAATTGCGCGCTCCTCACCCGGCTGCATCTCCAGCGCGCTCCAGTTAATGGTTCTGCGATCAAGACGGGGGGGGGTGCCTGTTTTCAGGCGATCGAGACGCAGCTCTTTTCGGTAGAGCTCGTCGGTCAACCCCGAAACCGCTGCGTCGCCAACCCTGCCAGCAGAAAACTGTTTATCTCCAACATGGACCAGGCCACCCAAAAAAGTGCCCGTGGTTAAAATCACGGCTGGCGCCAGATGCTGAACTCCAAGCTCGTCAACACATCCAACCACCCTGTCGCCATCAAAGGTTAGCTCACTGATGGTTCCCTGATGAAGAAAAAGGCTCGGGGTCGCATCAAGTATCGCGCGCATCTCAATATGGTAGAGGCGCCGATCGCACTGGGCACGGGTTGCCTGAACGGCTGGCCCTTTTCGCTGGTTAAGAATTCGATACTGAATAGCAGCACGATCTGTCACCAGCCCCATGGCCCCGCCCAAGGCGTCAACTTCACGGACAAGATGCCCCTTACCCACCCCGCCAATGGCCGGGTTGCACGACATCTTTGCAATAGTGTCGAGGTTCTGGGTGATGAGGCGAACTCGCGCGCCACGGCGTGCTGCTGCCAGGGCAGCCTCACAGCCGGCATGGCCTGCGCCAACCACTAGAACATCGACAGGTCCATCGGGATGTTTCACGTGAAACATGTTGTTCTTATCTGAAACCATAGGACGGAGCAGGTTACGTATCAGCAGGAGCGAAATCCAGAAACGCGGAAAAGAAAATTTATAATATTTTCATAGGCACTATATCTGGTGGTATCTGTTAACATTAATACCATCTGTTGTTTCAGGCACAAAAAAGGGAGGCCGAAGCCTCCCTTGATCAGAGCAGAAAAAACGAATCAGGAAGCTGCGCGCTTCTTCTCCAGCATCTCATGAATAATCGGTGACAGGATCAGCTCCATAGCCAGCAACATCTTGCTTGATGGAACAACGATCGTATTACGACGGGACATGAACGAGCCACTCAGCATGGATAGAAGGTATGGAAATTCAACACCAAACTTCTGAGGATTACGAATACGGATCACCATAAGGCTCTCATCCGGGGTTGGAACATCACGCGCCACGAACGGGTTGGATGTATCAACCAGAGGTACGCGCTGGAAGTTGATGTCGGTATATGTGAACTGCGGGGTGATGAAGTGAACATAGTCATGCATACGAGAGAGAATGTTCTCTACCACTGCTTCTGTAGAGTAGCCGCGCATCGCAGAATCACGATGAATTTTTTGAATCCACTCAATGTTTACAACCGGTACGATACCCATGGATAAATCTGTGTAAGGGCGAACCTCTTCAACGCCGCCATGCAGGCCTTCGTAAAAGAGAAAGTCCGAACCTTCGCCAATATCACGCCAATCGGTGAAAAGGCCTGAGTCAACGCCATATAGCTTTGCTTCTTCATCATCATGAACATAGGTACGAGCCTTACCGCGGCCTGTGTCGCCATACTCTTTGAACAGCTCAGCAATCTTGTCAAACAGGTTAGCCTCATCAGAGAAATGGCTCAGGCGCTTGCCGGCAGCCTCGAACTCTTTGGCCTTCTCTTTAAACTCAACGCGGCCAAAACGGTGAAAGCAATCACCCTCTACAATCGCAGCAGTAATCTGCTCACGATGAAAGATGTGCTCCAATGCAACTTTTGCTGTACTTGTACCCGCACCGGAAGAACCGGTTACAGAAATGACAGGATGCTTAACAGACATATATCCCCCTAAATGGTTATTAATTCAAACATATGGGAGTGAATGTGCAACTTGCAGCCTCTCTCCCGTTCATATCTATTTTTGAGATGAGGCGGGATTATGCCGCTTGTAGGCATGTTTATTCAAGGAAAAACAGCCAAATTCGTTATTTTCCAATACAGAATTCGGAAAAAACACGATCAAGAATCGCCTCCACATCCCCAACACCCAGAATCTCACCCAGTGTTGTCCAGGCTCTTCGCCACTCCAGCGCCACCAGATCCAGATGCTCCTCCGGGCCAAGCATATTCAACCCACTCTCTATCTGTGTCAGCGTAGCCTGAAGCGCCTCTCTATGGCGTGATAGAGTCACCATCACACCCTCTTCGCCAGCTGCGACCTCACCAAGCAGTTCAGCTAGCCGGTCGCGCAACAGCCCAAGGCCATCTCCACCTTTTGCTGAAACAGACAAAAACTCTTTGCTCACATCCTCCCGAGTCAGGTCTGTTTTATTCATCAGCTTGATATCGGCTGCATGATCACACTCCCAGGTGTCGGGCCTCTCTACATCGGCAATGAAAATAACCAGATCCGCATCACCAGCCGTTGCCTTAGCCCTGCGAACTCCCTCCTGCTCAATCAGATCACTGCTTACCCTCATACCAGCCGTATCTGCCAAACGAATAGGGATTCCATGCACCTCAAAATCGATTTCGAGAACATCACGGGTGGTTCCAGGAATATCACTAACGATAGCGCGGTCTCTTCCTGCCAAAGCATTCAGAAGACTCGACTTCCCCACATTGGGAGCGCCGATAATGGCAACAGTTGCCCCGTCAAAAAGTCGTTCCCCAAGCTCTGCTGTAGAGAGCCACTGTTTCAGAGGCTCAACCAGCTGCTCAGCAACTTCCTTGCGAATAGTATCAAAAAGAAGCTCGGGAACCTCTTCCTCAGGAAAATCGAGGCACGCTTCCACATGGGCAACGGCACCCGTCAGCTGATGCATCAGGCCCTCAATCTTTGCCCCAAACTCCCCCTGTAGGTGGCGCTGAGCCTGCTTGGCAGCCCTTAGTGTCGCCGCATCAATACATGAGATCACGGCCTCTGCCTGAGAGAGGTCCATTTTTCCATTTTCCACAGCCCTTCGGGTAAACCCTCCAGGTTCTGCAGGTGTTGCACCCAGTTCAAAAGATCGTTTCAGAAGCGCCCTTAAAAGAACCGGGCTCCCATGTGCCTGTAGTTCAACCACATCTTCACCGGTATAGGAGTTGGGCGCCTGAAAGTAGAGAAGAACACCCGTATCAATCAGTGATCCATCCGCATCATACCAGTGGCTGAGTGAGGCCTCTCTTGGAGTCGGCCCTTTTTTTGATCGGGTAAGCTGCTCTGTAATTTTCAGCGCTAATGCGCCGGAGATGCGAACAATACCAACGCCACCCCGTCCTGCGGGTGTGGCGATGGCAGCAATAGTGCTCATTCCGGAGTTCCCAGGTATCGGTTAATCAACACCCATGGTCTTCATCACCAGGCGCTGCTGGACGATAGACAGGACATTGTTAACCACCCAGTAAAGAACCAGGCCTGCCGGGAAGAACAGGAACATTACAGTAAACAGTACTGGCAGGAATGACATAATTTTTGCCTGCATTGGATCAGGCGGCTGAGGGTTAAGTTTCTGCTGAATAAACATGGAGATCCCCATCAACAGCGGAAGTACAAAGAAAGGGTCCTGAACAGAGAGATCCTGAATCCAGCCGATGAATGGTGCGTGACGCATCTCAATCGACATCAATAGAACCTTATAAAGAGCAAAGAAAACAGGAATCTGAATCAGAATAGGCAGGCAACCGCCCAAGGGATTCACTTTATTCTTCTTATAAAGCGCCATCATCTCCTGGCCAAGCTGCTGACGATCATCGCCATAACGCTCCTGCAACCGCTTCTGCTCAGGCTGCAACTTACGCATCGACGCCATCGACTGATACGACTTCTGAGTTGGGTAGAAAAAGATAATCTTAATACAGATTACCAGCAGGATGATGCAGAAGCCGTAGTTAGGAATATATTTATAGAACCAACTTATAGCGTCATGCAGCGGTTTAGATATGAACGCGAACCAGCCATAATCGATACTTCTTTCCAGGCCAACCTCTGCTTCCTGCAACAGAGGAATGGATTTGGGTCCGATAAAGACTTTTGACTGAAAAACAGCTGTTGAGCCTTCCATAAACCCATCATCAATCATGCCTGCCTGATAAGAGCGTCCATCACCCTTATAGTAGTAACGGAAGTCGCTCTTTTGATTACCATACATCGCAGTAATGAAATAACGGTCCATGATTCCGGTCCAGCCACCAGTAGCCGCCAACCGAACAGTACCGCTCTCATCCAGGTCATCATAAGTCTCTTCCTGCAGCACATCCTCAACCAAACCAACAGGGCCGTTATGCTCATAAAAAGTAGAGCCATCGCGATTCGGATAACGCTCTACCACCTGCCGGAAAATCTTGTTATCAGACCCGTTTTGAACGCGATCATCCATACTGAACAGATAAGAGCCTGGTGTCAGAGTAAAAATGCGATCCCACACCCTGCCATCAGATAGCGTTGCACGAATCACCACCCTGTCAGCACCATCTACGCTATCTTTAGAGAGAAGTTTAAACGCAGATATCCCCTTCTCACCCATCAAGCCAACATTCAGGTATGTAGCGTGTGGCTCATCCTCACCCAATACAGCCACAGGTTTTGAACCCTCTTCCAGACTATCCTTATACTGATCAAGTGTGGCTCCAATGATCCACCCCTTTTCATTAACACTCAGGGTAAGCAGGTCATTGCCGAATGTGATTGCGTTGCCGGTAATCGCTGTTGTTTTGACTGTTGGAGGAGCGGTGTCAGCAGGCTCGGATGTAAAAACATCTTCACTGTCAGGTCTCAACTCCGGCGTAGCAACATCCTCATCAGGAGTCTCTATAACATCACGCGTTTCTACTTGGGCAACCGGATCAATGTTTTCTGCAGGAGGAAATAGCATCCCCCACCCCAGTAAAATCAACATGGATAGGGCAAACGCCAGAATCAGATTGCGTTGTTCCATGATTCAAACTCCTTCAGCAACAAACATACTTTTTAAGTTCAGGGCACCGGATCACAGCCGCCCTTGGAAAACGGGTGACAACGACACAGGCGACGGCAAGCTAACCATCCTCCACGCATTACGCCATATCGTTCTATTGCTTCGATGGCATATTCTGAGCATGTCGGGGTATAAATACAGCGGGGGGGCAACAGCGGAGAGATAAAATAGCGGTAAAAACGGACCAGCCCAGTAGCCAGGCGCTTCAAGGTTCAGCCCTGTTCATACGTTGCATCATTCTGTCCAAGGCAGCATCCACCTGAGATGATATATCAATGGGTCTCTTCGCACCTTTTGCCGGAAAGGCAAGAATATCAATCGGCACGTTACGGATCGCATGCTGACGGAATCGCTCACGCAACAGGCGTTTCAGCACATTCCTTTTTACTGCGTTACCATATTTCCTTGAAACCGCCAGACCTAAACGGGCATGTGAAAGGTGATTTTCACAATAGACAAACCGAAGGCTGTCTATATGAACCCGGAGTCCGTTCTTGAGAGCATCAAAATCAGTTTTTGACCTCAGCCGGAACTCAGGTGGAAACCTTTTGCTCAGGCAGACAACCGTTTACGCCCTTTTGCACGGCGACGATTAATAATTGCGCGTCCAGAACGGGTTGCCATACGTGCGCGAAACCCGTGGGTACGTGCTCGACGGATGCGGCTTGGCTTGTAAGTGAAACTCATATCCATCTCCTCTTATTTGAAGGGTCGCGAATCATAGGTTGCAACATTCCAATGTCAAGGGCCCTGTAAATTGTGAATGAATGTGGATAAGCACAAACAAGCATGTACTATTCAGGCAATGGTAGATCAAGATTGGAAGCAAAGCTGGAAGAGCATCGTAGAGCAGCTCAAAAATGATATTCCGCCCTCAAAATTTGATGCCTGGATCATGCCTATTTATCCAGAGTTTGATAACAATCAGCTGATCCTGAAGGTGCCAAGCCGAATTTTTCTTGATGGCTTGAAGGCCGACTGTGAAAAGAAAATCATCGCTTCTGTTAAATCCATCTTTTCGGCAGATGTAACAGTCTGCTTCGAGGTCGATGCATCCCTAACACTGCCAACGGAGACCAGCTCTCAACAGAAAGAGCAAAAGCCGAACAATATCGATGGCTATATTGATCCGCGTTTCACATTTGATAATTTCGTGGTCGGCTCCAGTAATGAATTCTGTTATGCCGCTAGCCGAGCTGTTGCCGACAAACCAGGTGAAAGTTATAACCCACTCTATATTCATGGTGGTGTAGGCTTAGGAAAAACACACCTTATTAACGCCGTTGCCAATGAGTTGATACAGAAGGATCATATCAAGATTGCCTACAGGACAGGTGAACGCTTCACCAACGAGCTTATTACAGCCATTCGTAACAATGCCACGCATCAGTTTCGTGAACAGTATCGAAAGGTTGATGTACTGATTATCGATGATGTTCAGTTTATTGCAGGGAAGACCAGCACACAGGAAGAGTTTTTCCACACATTCAATGCGCTACACGAAGTTCATAAACAGATTATTCTGGTCTCGGACCGAAGTCCTAGAGAGATGAGTCACCTTGAAGAGCGATTAAGATCCCGATTCAACTGGGGTTTGGTTGCTGATATTCAACCGCCCAACCTTGAGACTCGACTTGCAATTCTTGCTAGTAAGGCTGAACTGGCCGGGGTTACGCTAGATAGAGAGGTCTCTTATCTTCTCGCCTCCAGAATTACCAACAATGTTCGTGAACTGGAAGGGGCGCTTACCCGTATTACCGCCTATGCAAAACTGACAGACAAAGTGATCGATATGGATGTCACTCGTCATGTTCTCAGGGATCAGCTCCAGGAAGATATAAGGATTATTTCAGTGGATGAAATCCAGAAGGGTGTTGCAAACTATTACAACATCAGAATTCAGGATATGATCTCCAAGAAACGAACCCGCACTATTGCCTTTCCACGTCAGATTGCCATGTATGCGTCCAAAGAGCTTACTACTCACTCTCTTCCGGAGATTGGTGATAAATTTGGTGGAAAAGATCACACCACCATTCTTTATGCTCATAGAAAGATTCAACAGATGAGAAATGAAGATAAAGATTTTGATGATGAGATGAAGAGGTTGTTAAGCCTGCTTAAACCATAACGGTCACCGTCATCATGACAGATTGAAGGTTTAAAAAAGAGTAAGTTGTAGAAAGGTTGTATTGATTGTTGTGGATAACTGTTGAGTTACTTGCCTGATTTGGAGATGTGGTTAAATATTGCTCCTGGTCACACATGGTATACACAGGAAGAAAGGGAAGTTATTCACAGGAGAATTTTTCGTAACTGTTTAAAATGTTAAGAATAATTGTCTTATACACGTTACTAACAGCCCCTACTATTAAGACTATATATATTGTATTAAGGTATTAAAGAAGGAGTTAAGATGCACATCACAGTACCCAGAACATCTTTTTTGCAGCATGTGCAGCGTTGCCAAAATATTGTAGAGAAGAGAAGCACCAATGCAATTCTCTCAAACCTACTACTACAGACATCCGATCAAAAACTAAAAATCGTAGCAACAGATCTACAGATAGGTGTCTGTTCGGAAGTAGATACAAACATTCAGAGTGAAGGCGCTATTACTGTTTCAGCAAAAAAACTATTTGATATTGTTAAAGAGCTGGATGTGGATAGTGATGTAGAGCTGAAAACCGAAGCCTCTTTTATGGAGATCAAGAGCGGACGTTCAAAGTTTAGACTCTCTACTCTGCCCGCTAATGACTATCCTGGCCTACCTGATCCGGACACCGATTTTTCTATTCAGATCAACGGGAAAGATCTTGCAGGTATGATTGCAGCCACCAGCTTTTCAATGTCGACTGATGAAACCCGTAAATATCTGACCGGCACACTGTTTGAGGTTTCCCCGCAGTATGGACTTCGCCTGGTTGCAACCGATGGACATCGGATGGCACTGGTTGGGGCTCGTCTTGAACAGGATGTAGAGAGTTGTAGTGCTATTGTTCCACGAAAAGCGGTGGCAGAAATAAGAAAGATATGTGAAGAGGCAGAGGGTCAGGTGATACTGTCGCTTGGCAAGCGTCAGGTTCGACTTGATGCAGGAGAGCACAGCCTGACATCAAAAGTGATTGATGCGCAGTTCCCTGTTTATGATGATGTAATTCCATCCGATAATCAGGAAGAGGTGTTGATTGATCGCGGGCGTATGGATCAGATTCTGCGTCGGAGCATGATAGTAGCTAATGAGTTTACTCATGATGTACGCCTGCAGTTTTCTACCAACGCACTTCATATATCTGCTCATAATACTGAGCAGGAGCAGGCTGAGGAGTTTATTGATACCGACTACTCAGGAAGAGATCACTGCATTGGATTTAATGGTCGCTATTTAAGGGATGTATTGGGCGCGGTTCAATCTGATCGGATCAGGATTCAGTTAAAAGATGATCTCTCCCCGGTGTTGTTACTGGAAGAGGGCAGTGATGCATCAAAATATGTTGTGATGCCGATGCGAATCTGACAGATCGGTTATGACAGGATCTCCAAGCCTATCAATTAAAGAGTTCACTCTCTCTGATCTTCGCTGCCATGAAAAAATAAGCTGGCAGTGTGAAGAGGGGATCAATCTTCTCTCAGGTAATAATGGTTCCGGTAAAACAACCATGCTGGAAGCCGTCTACATGATGGCACATGGTCGTTCGTTCAGGCAGGCGCGGGATCCGGAACTTGTTCGCTGGGGTACGGATTCATTTAAGATCTCCGGGGTTTGGAAACGCTATGGACCGATGTATGTGGATCTGACCGGTAGACGAGGAAAAAGTGAAGTTGTTCTACAGGGAAAGAAGATTTCTCAGCGTAAAGAGTTAACCGAAACACTGCCTGTAGTCGTAGAGGCTCCACAGGCAGGTAAACTGGTTGATGGTGTACCGGGTGAGCGACGCAGGTGGCTCGATAGTGTGATCAACGCATCTAATCCGGCTACTTATCGTGCCTATCAAAATTACCTTCGAGCATTGATGCAGCGAGGGCGTTTGATCAGACGACATCGCTCATCAGCAGAGCTGGATGTGTGGGAACATCAGATTGTGGTTGCTGGACAACAGGTGGTCAGGGCCAGATGTGAGATGATTGATAGTTTGAATCGTTCACTTGAAAATGAGAGCGAATTGATGGAGTCCACACTAAAGCTGGAGTTGACAGCGACAGCTCCGGATAGTGAAAAAGCCTGGTTGGAGCGGCTGGCAACCAAGCGGGATGATGATGCAAGGGTTGGTCGGTTGCAGGTAGGGCCTCATTGTGATCGTCTGAAAATCCTGTTTGATGGACGGGAGATTCGGTCGGTGGGCTCAAGAGGCCAGCAAAAGCTGGCCGCGATGGCCCTAAGACTGGCAGAATGCGCTGTTCGGCTGGAGTGTCGGCATATGGCTCCACTACTGTTGTTGGATGACTGTCTGGAAGCATTGGATGCTGAGCGACAGCAGCGCCTTATTAGCAGGCTCTGTTCTTATCAGGGCCAGATACTAATGACAGTTCCGAACGGTATAGAGATACCGGAAAATATTGAGATTCATCAAAGCCATCTATCGGAATGTATGGCAAATGAGAATGGAATGCGTGCAATTCGGCCTGCCATGAAAGTTGTAGCCGATCGTGAAATGGAGAAAGCAGCATGAGTGAACAAGATAATCTGGATCAGGAAAAGGCATATGGTGCGGAAAGCATCAAAGTCCTTAAAGGACTGGATGCCGTTCGTAAACGTCCGGGTATGTACATTGGAGACACCGACGATGGTACAGGTTTGCACCACATGGTTTATGAGGCTGTGGACAACTCCATTGATGAGGCTCTGGCAGGCCACTGCGATAAGATCGAGGTTATTCTTCACTCCGATGATTCGGTTACAGTTCGCGATAATGGACGCGGCATCCCTGTGGGCATGCATGAGGATGAAGGGCGTTCTGCTGCAGAAGTGATCATGACGGTTCTGCATGCCGGCGGTAAATTTGATAGTAACTCTTACAAGGTCTCTGGTGGTCTTCATGGTGTGGGTGTTTCAGTAGTTAATGCACTCTCCGAATATCTGGAGCTTGAAGTGCGACGGGAAGGCAAGGTTCACTACTGTCGTTTCGAGCATGGTGACACGGTAAAACCTCTGAAGGTCGTTGGTGAAGCCAAAGGCACCGGTACGGAAGTTCGTTTTCTGCCAAGCCTGGATACTTTCTCTCATCGCAACATGTCATTTGATATTCTGGCCAAACGCCTGCGTGAACTCTCATTCCTGAATAGTGGCGTTCGTATTGAGCTGATTGATGAGCGTGATGATAATCGCCAGCTGTTTGAATATGAGGGTGGCATCACCGCTTTTGTAGAGCACTTGAATCGTACCCGTACACCTGTGCATAAAGATTGCATTACCATTAAAGGTGAGAAGGATGATGTTGGGATTGAGGTCTCCATGCAGTGGACCGATGTCTATCAGGAGCATGTCTTCTGTTTCACCAATAATATTCCACAACGGGATGGCGGCTCACATCTGGCTGGGTTCCGTGCAGCATTGACTCGTTGTGTAAATAATTATGCATCAGCCAACGGTCTGCTGAAAAAACACAAGGTGGCTCTAACAGGCGATGATTGTCGCGAAGGGTTGACCGCAGTTCTATCTGTTAAGGTTCCCGATCCGAAATTCTCATCTCAGACTAAGGACAAACTGGTCTCCTCAGAGGTTCGCCCGTCGGTAGAGAGTAAAGTAGCTGAAAAGCTTTCAGAGTGGTTTGAAGAGAACCCTCAAGAGGCCAAACGCATTATTGGCAAGGCTGCAGAGGCAGCGATGGCTCGTGATGCGGCAAGAAAGGCACGCGATCTGACTCGCCGAAAAGGCGCGCTTGATATTTCAAGTCTGCCCGGAAAGCTGGCTGATTGTCAGGAGAAAGATCCGGCTTCGTCTGAAATTTTCCTGGTGGAGGGTGACTCTGCAGGCGGTTCGGCCAAACAGGGTCGCGATCGCCGGACTCAGGCAATTCTACCATTGAAGGGTAAAATCCTGAATGTAGAGAAGGCGCGTTTTGATAAGATGCTCTCCAGTCAGGAGATTGGCACCATGATCACCGCGCTGGGCACCGGTATTGGTAAAGAAGACTTCGATATTGCCAAACTTCGTTATCATAAAGTTGTGATCATGACCGATGCGGATGTTGATGGGTCGCACATTCTTACCCTGCTGCTTACTTTCTTCTATCGGCAGATGCCGGAAGTGATCGAGCGTGGCCACCTCTATATCGCCCAGCCACCGCTCTATCGTGTTGCCAAAGGAAAAAAAGGCCGTTATGTCGCATCAGATGAAGGGCTGTTTGAATATCTGATGGAGATGGGGCTTGCGGAGAAGCGTTATTATCCCGGTGGTAAGGCCAAAGAGATTGTTGGTGATCGTTTGCAGACAGCTGTTCGCAGCATCCATCGTCTTCAGCGCCTGCAGAACAGGTTGAGTCAGCGCCTGGACCCGGTTGTTCTGAAACATCTGGTCGAATCCGGAAAGATCAATATTGGTACGATGCGTGACAGAGAGAAGCTGGAAGCAAGAATGGAACTGCTCTCGGCAGTTTTCAATACATCATCACGAGAAGATGAGACGCTGAAGTGGAAAGTAGTTGAAGATACAGAGCAGGGTTGTTACTGGGTTCAGTTTGAGCGTCGTGATCATGGCCGTATGATGATTTCCAAGCTGGAGCGTGATCTTGTCGGCACAGCCGAATTTTCAGAGGCGTTGAAACTCTGCTCAACTATTCAGGCGATGGTTTCCGATGGTGCTTATCTGAGCAATGGTGAGAAGCGCTGGGAAATCAGCCACTATGATCAAATTGCAGAGATTGTAGAAAAAGAGGGGCGCAAAGGGCTGAGTATTCAGCGCTATAAAGGTCTGGGTGAAATGAATCCGGAGCAGTTATGGGAGACTACAATGGATTCCGATGTGCGTACTTTGTTGCAGGTCACGCTTGAAGATGTGGTAATGGCCGATGAGACCTTCTCCACATTGATGGGTGATGCGGTTGAACCTAGGCGTAAATTTATTCAGGACAACGCTCTAAAGGTGCAAAATCTCGATGTCTGATCGTTCTACTCAAACAAAACAGACACTTACGTATGCTGATTCTGGTGTAGATATTGATGCTGGAAATGCCTTTGTCGATCGTATCAAAGGTGCGGTAAATAGCACAACACGGCCGGAAGTATTGGCAGGCCTGGGTGGATTTGGTGGCCTGTTCAAGCCCGACTTCACTGGTATGGAAGAGCCGGTACTGGTTTCAGGCACTGATGGTGTCGGCACCAAACTTCTTCTGCTTCAGAAACATAACCGTCCTCATGTTGCAGGCATTGATGCCGTGGCAATGTGTGTCAATGATATTGCAGCCCTTGGAGCTGAGCCGCTCTTCTTCCTCGATTACCTGGCAACGGGAAGCCTGACCGGTGAAACTATGGCTGGTGTGGTTGAGGGAATAGCTGATGCATGCCGAATTTGTGAATGTTCACTGGTTGGTGGCGAGACGGCTGAAATGCCGGGCATGTATGCACCGGGCCACTATGATATCGGCGGTTTCTCTGTTGGTGTGGTGGATCGTCCGAAGATGATTGATGGTTCAAAGATTACTGATGGTGATGTGATTCTGGGCATGGCTTCAAGCGGCCCACACTCCAATGGCTTCTCCATGATTCGCAAGCTCATTGAGTTGGGCAAAGCCGATCTTGAAAATGATCTGCTTTCTGATGGCCGAAAAGCTGTTGAAGGTGTTCTGGCCCCTACCCGGCTCTATGTGCCGGCAGTTAATGCACTCATGAAGAGCAGCGTTACTGTTCACGGGTTTTCGCATATCACCGGCGGTGGCATGTTTGATAATATGGAGCGTATCGTCTCCGAAGACCTGGCGGTTACTGTGGATGTAAGTTCATGGCCTGTTCCTCCGGCATTTGAATATCTGCTCTCTTTTGCCAATGTTGAAAGAGATGAGCGTTACCGAACTTTCAATATGGGCATTGGATTTGCCGTGATCCTTCCAGAGGCTGAGGTTGAGAAGGCCGAAGCTGTTTTGAAAGCTTCGGGTGAAACTGTTTACAGAATTGGTTCGATCCACAAGCGTAGTGGTGAACCGGTTACCCTGATTGGTTAAAAAACCCTAGAAAATAATGAACCCCAAAGCAGTTGCAGTGATGGTTTCCGGACGCGGAAGCAATCTTAAAGTTATTCTGGAATCAGTTGCAGCAGGAAAATGTCCTGTGGACGTTCGTTTGGTGATATCCGATAGAGGTGATGCAGAGGCTCTGAACATTGCCCGTAACGCGGGTGTTTCTAACGTTATTCATGTTGACCCGAAAAAATTCGAAGGTCGTGAACAGTTTGATGCCGAGTGTGCAGAATTGCTGGACAGGCACGGTTGCCAGTGGATTGTTTTGGCCGGTTACATGCGAATTCTCTCATCCTCATTTGTTAGTAGATTTAGAGGGCGCATTATCAATATTCACCCATCGCTGCTGCCATCCTTTGTTGGCGCAAAGGCTGTAGAAGATGCACTCGAATATGGTGTGAAGGTTTCTGGATGCACCGTTCATCTGGTGGATGAGGTGCTTGATGGCGGACCTATCCTGGCGCAGGCAGTTGTTCCGGTGATGGATAACGACACCCGTGATTCACTTCATGCCCGCATTCAGATCGAAGAGTATAAGCTCTATCCGGCGACCTTGGCTCGCATGGCCAACGAAGGATTTGATATTGTTGGTCGCAAGGTGGTTTGGAAAACCGCCTAGAAGTGAACGGTGCAGGAAACGATCAGCTCTCTTTGTCCTCTTCTTTCCACATATCTTTGGTGTAGCGAAGTGATTTGTTACGCCCCGTCTCTTTGGCCTGATAGAGCGCCACATCGGCAAATTTCACACATTCCCAAAAGGAGTCGCTATCCTGTGGATAAAGGGATGCACCCACGGAGATGGTTTTCTTAAGAGGGCCCGATGTAGTCGAGAAAGCGTGATCTTCCATCTCTGTACGCACCCGCTCGGCCACCTCAAGTGTCTTTGTCTCGTCCGCACCGACCAACAGAGCCAGGAACTCTTCACCACCATAACGGATGATCATATCACTGGCTCTGACTGATTGTTTCAGGATTTCAGACACCTTGATCAGCACTTCATCACCGGTTTCATGCCCGTATGTGTCGTTGACCTGCTTAAAGAGGTCCACATCACACATCAGGATGCCGATACCGGTTTTCTGCCGCTCCACCGAAGCCACCAATGTGTCAAGATAGCCTTCAAGGAATCGACGGTTGTAAAGGTTAGTCATTGGGTCACGCATGGAGGCATCTTTCAGGCTCTGCATCAATCGTTTCGATTCAATCACAGGAGCAGCCTCTTCAAGAAAATAGGCTACGGTTGCCTGTTGTTCTTTTACTTCTTCAGCTTCTTTCTCGGTAAAGACCAGCTGCAGGACACCTCCGACCGAACCTGAGAGAATGATTGGAATACAGGAGTGCAGCAGCTTCTCATTTTGCTGAACGATGTTGCCACTGAAAGAGTTGCAGATACCATCCTCTTTAGTCGAGGATACAATATCGGCTGTTCGTTTTGCCCGGCAGGCATCGCAGTCAATAGTGATCTCCCTGTTGCACCAAAGTTCGGCGCCTTCAGGCAGGCCTTGGCTTAGCATAAGCTGCATCCGGTTGTTTGAGTTCGAAACTTCATAAATTGAAAAGCGTTGAATATTAAACCGGTTAACCAGCTCATGACTTAAGCGAGCGTAGACCTCATCGAGATCCCGGTCATTTTCAATGGTTTTTTTGAAGTGCGTTGAGGTAACCATGTTGTGCACAACATCTACTGTGTGCTTCAGAATATTATGGCGATCATCATCTCGAGTATCGTGCAGAGATTCGATCTCCTTGGAGATTTTTCCAAGGCTGTTTTCCAATAGTTGCATCATATGGTTGGTCTGTTCGGCGATGTCACCTATTTCATCGTTGCTGCGTTTCTCTAATCGTACAGAAAAATCGCCTTGTTGAGCCTTGCCAAAAGCGAGTTTTATTTCCTTGGCTGTTGAGATGATTGGCGCCATAAGCTTCCGCAAAGCAATAGTGATGATTACACCAAAGAAGAGAAAAAGAACAAGCATGTTGGTCAGAGATGAGAGCATGGCTTTGCGCTGTTGGCCCATATCAATCTCAAGGCTGACCGCACCAAGCACGTCATTCTTCTCTGCGTTATGACACTGCAAGCATTCTTGCTGGGCGATATAGGGGATTGCCAAATGAAATATTGGAGTCTCGCCATCGGCAATGATCTCATCAGCATTTTTTCCGGTAGCAAACACTTTCTTTTCCAGGGCTTCTGCAGGTTCATATGTGCTGGTGTCGATTTCAAACTGCTTGATAACGGACTCAGCCGGAACAAGATGAGCAAGCTTGAATCCGGGGATATGCTTTAATTCTTTTAAATATGGCCTGATATGTTCCGGGTTTCCCTCTTCCATTTCATGTGTAATGGTCAGGCGCATCAATTCACCAGCCATCTGAGTCTGCAGCCGAAGGTCATTTTTGTATGACGTTGTGAAGGTGTATATTCCACCTATCACAAACAATACAGTGAATATGGAAACCCCAACAGAAATCACTAAAAGATTCTTTGTTCTTAGCAGCATGACTGCTCCCAGTTTAGCTGGAACTCTTTCAGCCTACAACAGACGGCCTGACATCAAGTATAGACATAGCTTCTATGGTTTGTCTGTTTTTTGAAAAAACCGCAGCAAAACAATTCGGTACCCTTGGCCAGCATGGCCAATGAAGGTTTTGAGATCATAGGCCGGAGGGTTGGCATAATTAAGACTTGTCTTTAGGTTCTAGACGAGGAATAAAAGCCATATCATCAGTAGATATATTTCCAGCAGATGGCTCAAACGATAAATTAAATTGGCTCTTTTCAGTTATTGCTACTGGTTTGGTAATTTCAAAGAACGCTATTTGAGCAAGGCGCATACCAGGAAACAATGAAATCGGAATTTGTCCTAAATTGGCTAATTCTAATGTTATTATTCCGCAATAGCCGGGATTAATGAAGCTTGCTGTTGCAATACTTAACCCTTCTCGCGCCCAACACGAACGGGCAGTCACTATGCCCTTAAGATTGTCTGGTAACTTTACCCATTCTAAAGTTGGAACAAGGGCAAGCATACCTGGATGAAGTAGCAGCGGCTCTTTAAATGGAATTTCATAACGTTCGAGTTTTTGTTGGCTACCTTTTATTACATTATGATCATTAACATCTAAATATTTTTGTGGATCAACATGGGATAAACCTCGAGCCCTAACCATTTTTGCTACATTACCCAACCTTAAGTCAACTGCACTTGATCCAATTTGGGAATCAGAAAGGATGGGAGAAAGTATTAACTCGCCTTTTCTAAGCCGCTTAATAATACATGGTTTAGATAATGCACTCATTTATTCGCCCAAATATTAATAGCTTCTTGTTGCAAGATCGATAAATTACATAATCGATTTATATTAAGAAAACTATGGTCTGCCAGCTTGCCAGTGTTGGCACCATACCAAGTTATCCAACCAGCAAAAATAATTGATCTAAAATCTATAGATTCATTCATTGGCTCACCTTTTTTTGAAATTGATGAAATAGAGGGAGGGACACTATTATCAAGATCATCAATTAAAGATGAAAATTTTGAGCTATCGGGCATGTCATATTGTACCGATTCGGATTGATCGAATAGGGAGTTCAATCCACTTAAAGCCTCTCTGACCTGTTGGTCATCAAAGAACTTTAACGCTGGAGGTACAGGCTCTGAAAGAGCTTCTATTCCTGTCCAAAAATCAGTCAATAAACCTTTTTTTGAACCAGAGAGTTTTATCGATTGCTTCCAGCCAAGAATTTCAACGGCTTGATCTAATAAACAATAACGGCTTAATGTAGGAGGGTGGTCCTCTTCTAAATCAGTACCCAAAGGTTTAAGTGAGGTTAAAAGAACCCTATGGGCAGCAATAAAACTCGGACCAAACAGAACGAGCCCTATCAAATCACATATATATTCTTCGAGCCAGCTGTCGTATGAGTCATCAAAGTTAGGCAGTACCTTCCCACCCGACACAGCTTTAACCCAATCACTAAAATCACTAACTGAAGCAAATATGGAGTTTTCAACTAAAGGAGATCTCACCGTATCTATTAGGGATTTCTTTTTTACTGTTATTGAAAACATCGCATGCCCAATTTCATGCGCAAGTATTGGGTGAAGTAAAACTTGATCTTTTAATGAGGTAGGAAAGACGATATTAAATATTTTCTTGTTTGCAATGGGATCACTATCTGCTTGTTCATTAAAAATTTTGTACGAATACAGTCCGCCTTCCGCGGATATTGGGAAGATAGGATTAGATTCCAGACCTCCGAAAGGGGCCTCTTGGCACAACTTTGTTCCGAGCTCTTGTAACGCCTTTGCAAATGGCCATGAAAATTCACCCAGTTTTGATCTTTGGATACGAGAAATTAATGCAGACAGGTTAGATAGTTTATAGGCAAGATGTTGTCTTCGCTTAAGATCATCAGCGTTTAATTCATTTACATATTTTTTCAGAAGGCCTAAACGAGAGCAGCATTCTTTGTAAAATTCTTCAGATTTAAAATGGCCGTAACTGTATCTTAATGAGTCATCAAGTAGATGTTCAATATTTTCGCATTCAATTTTTAAAAATGCTACAGGTGAATCCATTAACCCTCGGTTACGTTACGTTGCAAAACTTCAAAGAATATTTTGACTTTTGGCTGGTCGATATCATCAAGACGGTCTTCAGCCATTTCATGTAGGCATTGGTTAATTTTTTGAATGCTTTGGCTTGAATCAAGCTCTGGAAAGGCAGATTCTAACGCATTATCAATTGCGCTTTTTACAGCGTCGAATAAATCATAGCTATTATCTGCCGTAAGAGATTCATGTGTAGTTTTGGTTTCAAGTACACCCAAGCGATTATTGCTAGGCCTAACATCATACTGATATGTCTGCATTAGACGAAAGATATTGAGTAGAAGCGTGTTTTTTTCTGAATGATCATAGGCGGAGGCATCTTCAATATTGTGTAAAATTGATTGAGCTAAGATTCCGCAAGTTACTCTTGGGTCATTATGGTTTGTTGAGCAAATAGACATCCAATCACCCCCTACTAAAGATTACTGTAGCATAAAAAACACATAACGGAAGGTTCAAGCATGTTCCCTATATAATTCCCACTATGCATAAAACAGGTGTATAATTAATGCAATATTATACATATATGTGTATATTGTCAATATGGCAGGCCAAAAAGAAACCGTGATTACTGTGTTAAATGCGCCCATTAAGCCCATTCGTATCGGCGGGCACGGGTCGAGGATTTCTTTGTCTACAGTACAGCTGCGCAGATTAGGCTGGGATGCAATTAAAGACGACTTTAAATGCTACGGTTTTTTTAAGCAGCAAGGGGAGCTGTTATGCGCGCCAGTTGACTATTTGCGGAATGAAGACGGAAGCCATCCTTTTGATAGTGTATTAGAATACAGGGAAATTGTATCGCCTGGAGCTAACCGTAATCTAGAAGATATGCCTGCATTGAGGGAGATATTGGCTCCATCAAGAATTATTGAATTTGATGCTACATGGGTAAATGACAAGCGATTACAGCTTAATTTAAATGTTGGCGTTGATGTTGTTAAGTGGTTAATAGGGCAAAAAAATGGAAGCGTGTTTCCATCTGTATGGGAAGGGATTATTACTTTGTCTTCTCAAGAAAGGCACAATCAAGCTATGAACGAAGACTTTACTTCCGGCCTTCTTAATATTTAAGGCCCATTATTGCTGGTTGCGTGAGAAAGCTTATCTTTCGGCTGGCGCGAAACTCTGTTCCAGATAGTTAATGATATCCGATGATTCATACATCCAACGCACATTGCCATCCGGCTCTTTAATTCTGAGGCAGGGAACTTTCAGAGTACCACCACCCTGAATCAGCTCTTTACGAAACCGGTTGTTACGCTTGGCATCACGGGTTTCGATGTTGAGGGAATGACGTTTCATGGCTCGGCGAACTTTTACGCAGAATGGGCAGGCTAGGTATTGATAGAGTGTGAATTGGGTTGTTTGCACATCAATGGCGGCCTGCACTTCTGCAGGGCGCTTGATGCCTCTGGGAGAAAAAACAAAATTCAGCAACAGAATCAACTGTCCAAGTATCCATCGAATCACAACCATAATAAAACTCCATATTTCAATAGGCGACAATGTAACATGACGATTCCAGAGAAAAGACTCATGAATAGTAGGAACATTTGATTTAGTGGAAGCCCGTTTGAGGCTGGCTTGAGATGGCTAAAAAAGAGGTCTATAATGCTGTTGCGTTCAAGGAGACCCTCATCATGGAAAATATATCTATATTGGCTCTAGCCATCACCACAGCATGTGGTGTTGGAGCAGTTCTCTATGCCTGGAAATCAATCAAATGGGTTGAGGGGCTGCATGCGGGAAGCGATCACATGCAGGAGATCGCCGGAATGATCGAGATTGGTGCGCGGGCGTATCTGAGAAGACAGTACCGGACGATTCTGGTGGTTGGCGTGGTGTTTACACTGCTACTAATGTTTTTTATCGGTTTTGGTACCGCAGTCGGCTTTGTCGTCGGCGCAGTACTCTCCGCTGCAGCCGGTTTTATCGGCATGCATATTTCGGTTAAAGCCAATGTGCGAACGGCTGCGGCTGCTTCGGGCGGACGCAACGCAGCCATGCAGGTGGCGTTTCGTGGCGGGGCAGTAACGGGCCTGATGGTTGTGGGCCTGGGACTGCTCGGCGTAGTTCTCTTCTATATTTTACTACTACTGTTTAACGGCGATGATCCGTTGCATATGTTGCAACCGCTTATCGGCGTTGCCTTTGGCGCATCGCTGATCTCTGTGTTTGCCCGTGTTGGCGGCGGCATCTTCACCAAGGGCGCTGATGTAGGAGCCGATCTGGTTGGCAAGGTGGAGGCGGGTATTCCTGAGGATGATCCAAGAAACCCTGCCGTAATTGCAGACAATGTCGGAGATAACGTCGGTGACTGTGCAGGCATGGCGGCCGACCTGTTTGAAACCTATGCGGTAACTATGATTGCCACGATGTTGCTGGCATCGCTGACCTTTTCAGATTTTGGCAATGCTATGGTCTACCCACTGGCGCTCGGTGGCGCAGGCATAGCGGCTACAATTTTTGGCACTCGCTTTGTAAAAATCGGAGAGGATTTGAGGGTAATGAAGGCGCTATATCGTGGTCTGATCGCTTCGGGTGTAATCTCTGCTATCCTGTTTTACCCTATTACGATCTGGTTGATGAGTGGTAACGCGATGTACTCAACATCAGCTATCTATGGCGCATCTCTGGTGGGGCTTGTTATGACCGCAGGCCTAGTCGTTATCACCGAATATTATACCAGCCGCCTATTCTCACCGGTGCATAATATTGCGAAGGCCTCTGAGACCGGACACGCAACCAATGTTATTGCCGGGCTGGGTCTATCGATGAAGTCAACGGCACTGCCGGTACTGGTTGTCTGTTTGGGGATCTACGCGGCCCATGCGCTGGCAGGGCTATACGGCATCGCGATTGCTGCAACCGCCATGCTCTCCATGGCCGGTATTATCGTGGCTCTCGATGCTTACGGACCGATTACCGATAACGCCGGAGGCATTGCCGAGATGGCAGAGTTGCCGGAGGAGATTCGCGCAGTGACTGATCCGCTGGATGCGGTGGGCAATACCACCAAGGCAGTAACCAAAGGCTATGCCATCGGTTCAGCAGGGCTCGCCGCACTGGTGCTGTTCCAGGACTATACACACCAGCTATCGAGATATATCGGCGAGGTGCGTTTTGACCTCTCTGACCATGAGATCATTATCGGACTGTTTATTGGCGGCATGCTTCCATACCTGTTCAGTGCATTGACCATAGAGGCCGTCGGCAAAGCAGCGCAGAGCATTGTGCATGAGGTACGCAGGCAGTTCAGAGAGATTCCCGGCATTATGGATAAGACGGCCTGTCCGGATTATTCACAGGCGGTAGATATCCTGACCAAATCAGCGCTGAAAGAGATGATCCTTCCTTCACTGATTCCGGTTATCGCCCCTGTTGCTGTGGGCTTCCTGCTGGGCCCTAAGGCACTCGGCGGCATGCTGGTCGGCAGCATCATTACCGGCATCTTTGTTGCAATCTCCATGACCATTGGTGGTGGCGCATGGGATAATGCCAAGAAGTATATTGAAGATGGTCACAATGGAGGCAAGGGCTCAGAGGCGCACAAGGCGGCGGTGACCGGAGATACCGTGGGCGATCCTTACAAGGACACGGCGGGCCCTGCTGTAAATCCAATGATCAAGATTGTGAATATCGTAGCATTATTGATTGTTGGCATGATTGCCAGTTAGAGGTTTGTATTAGAAGGATGAGCCGGGCTGTGTGAGAAACCGGGCCTCTTCCGGCGTTGTTTTGCGGCCAAGAATCTTATTACGATGTGGATAGCGACCAAAGCGATCAATGATCGCTTTGTGTTTCAGTTCAAACTCATAATTAAATTCTGCACCCGGCTGGCCAAACAGCTCCACCGCCTTTTCATGCACAATGGCAGACTCGCTGTGCATATAGGGCATATAAAAAAATGAGCGCTTTTCAAACTCAACCTGAGTATCGGCGCCAACATGCACCGCCTCCTGTGCGAGCACCAGAGCCGTCAGGTCATAGGCAAAGGCTAGAGGTGAGTTGCGATAGATGTTTCGGGAGAATTGATCCAGCACAATGATCTCAGCCAGGCGCCCTTCGGGCGTCTCCCGCCAGGGTTCCAGCTCTCCCAGAGTTGCAGCCTTGTGAGTTGCGCCAAAGCGTTCATTGATATGCCCATCCAGCGCATCATCTTTAACCCACCACTGAGCTGGCTCCAGCTCTTCGAACCAGAAGTCGATGACATCGTGAGGATTGGCATTGGATGGAGACATACAAGCAATGTAGGCATGAAACTGTTAAACCGCAAGGGCTTGAGCCAATAAAGATTCCAAAGAATGTATAAGCATGCAAAGGAATGTATATATATTCTATAGAATGTATTTGTATTCCAAAGAATGTTAATCTACGCTTGCCTTGTCACGAGGTGAGGTGAATGAGTAGTCGCTCCCGTAGTTTGGGTCAGGTTGTTCAGAGCATTCAGTTGGCTCAGCAGCATCTATCAACTCAGATCAACCGAATTGTTGACCCGCTGGGGCTCAACATGTCTCAGCTCACTGTATTGGGCTACCTCTCCAATCAGCCCAATCGATGTCAGACCATATCCCTGATTGTTAAAGCGACAGGAATGAATCAGCCGGCGGTTACCAAGATAGTCAGTTGCCTGATTGATCGGGGGTGGGTATCCAAAGAGGCCGACCCACTCGATGCACGGAAACGTTCGCTTAAGATTACAGCGGCAGGGCTAGGCGCGGTGATCACAGCCTATGGAAAGTTATCCCCGGCCATAGACACAGCCTTTGCCTCTATCAGTGATGAGCAGGCTTTCCAGCTTCAGGTTCTTCTTAAGCAGCTGAACACCGGTTAAGCATTACGAGTCTCCTCCGTAACGGACCCCGGCCAGATCGGCGATCTCCCGCTTCCAACTGGTCAGATCGGAATTGTTGAACTGGCTCAACGATGTGTATCCGCATGCCCTGGCCAACACCTTCATCAGATCAACCGATGCACCAAAGAAGCGAGCTAAGCGCTCGGCACCCTCATCTACAGGCAGACGCGCACGCAGATGCTCTTTCTGGGTGGCAATACCAACCGGACAGTTATTGGTCTGACAGGCACGCATGCCAAGGCAGCCCAAAGCCTGAATCGCAGAGTTGGAGACAGCAATACCATCTGCACCCAGCGCCATTGCCTTGGCAAAATCGGCTGATGTACGCAGGCCACCGGTAATAATCAGTGTAATATCAGCATTTCCAGTGTTATCCAGATGGCGCCGTGCTCGTGCCAGTGCAGCCATGGTGGGTACTGAGATATGATCACGAAATATAAGTGGAGCAGAGCCTGTACCACCACCGCGACCATCGAGAATGATATAATCCACACCTATTTCGAGCGCAGCATCAATATCTTTTTCGATATGCTGGGCAGATAGCTTGTAACCGATCGGAATACCACCGGTATATTCACGCACCTCATCCGCAAATGCTTTTATATCAGAGAGAGAGTTCCAGTCCGGGAACCGGGAGGGGGAAACGGCAGTTTTGCCTTCCGGAAGACCACGCACCTCAGCAATTTTTCCCTTCACCTTGTTGCCGGGAAGGTGTCCACCTGTGCCGGTCTTAGCTCCCTGCCCGCCTTTGAAGTGGAAAGCCTGAACCTTTTTGAGCTTATCCATTGAGAAACCGAACCGGGCAGAGGCGAGCTCATAAAAATATCGGGAATTCTCAGCCTGCTCTTCGGGCAACATACCGCCCTCGCCGGAGCAGATACCGGTACCTGCCAGTTCAGCGCCTTTGGCAAGAGCAGTTTTTGCCTCCTGAGAGAGTGAGCCGAAACTCATATCAGATACAAAAATTGGAATATCGAGCCTGAGTGGCTTTTTAGCACGCGGGCCGATTACCAGCTCCGAATCGACAGGCACATTGTCAAGTTGGGGAAACTTGTGCAGTTGAGCGACGACAAACTGCAGGTCATCCCATGAAGGGAGCTCATTTCGAGAAACGCCCATGGAGGCCCCGGGCCCGTGTGCGCCGGACTTCGAGAGACCAAATGAGGCAAAATGACGAATCTGTTTTACATGCGGCTCATCAGCAGTACCGGTGTGATCCTGATAGATACCTTGATAAGCATCTCGATTGTAGGGTTGCGGATTCTGAACAGACCATTTGGCAATCTCATCCTGATCTACAAGCACTTTGTCATCTTCAATCCAGGAGGAGAATTTGTGAAGACCCTCTGAATTGTTGTATTCACTAACACCGCTATCAAGTCGATAGTCCCAGTAGTGAACACCACAGATCAGGTTATCACCATCTACATAGCCATCGCTCATAAGAGCTCCGCGATGGGCACAGCGTCCGTAGAGCACAGAGACCTGATCATCAAAGCGAATGACAACCAGATCAACATCATCAACCACTGCGTGAGCAGGCTTGCGATCCCCAAGTTCAGAATAGATAGCGATTTCATTTTTTTTCATAGCGGCTCCCGCATCCCTTATTTCTTACAGAGTATTGATAAAAACTCAGACGAAATCGAGATTAATCAATGCTAGGTTGTCGTCAATGGATGTGATTTCATACGAATTAATTTTGTACGGCCTGTTTATTGGCCTGCTAGGCGGAGCCGTCGGCGGCACATTGGCAGGCGTGGCCGGAATCGGTGGCGGGCTGATCTATCTGCCGCTGTTCTATTTGACCATGCCGGGAACCCAGCAGGGGCTGTCTCTGCACGTCATGGCAAGTCTGATAGGCGTGGCGGCAACGGGTTTCTTCTCGGCTCGTGCCCACTGGCGGTTGGGACACCTGAACAAGAATGCATTCAGAAAGCTGACACCGGGGCTCATCATTGGTGCTGCCATTGGCCTATGGAGCACACTAAAAATTCCGGAAGCAATAATTCTGTTTGCGCTGGCTTTTCTTGATGCATGGATCGCGTGGGATTATGGACGCAATCAAACAGGGAAGAGAGCGGTTCCCTTGACTTCACTATCGGCACCCATCGGTTATATCTCAGGCGTTTTGGGAATCGGGGGAGGAACGATGCTGGTTCCACTGTTAAGGCGCGAGGTCTCGCTGCGGGAGGCGGTGGGAACATCAGCGGCATGTGGAATGGCGATGGCACTTTCTGCAGTGCTGTTTAATCTTATGTTTGAATCAGCCTGGGCAGATATGCTTTCAGAACAGATATATTTTCTAGCAGGAGCCCTGGTTGGCATTTTGGTGATTATACCAACAACCTCCGGCTGGTCGGCACGGCTTCATGCCGGGATTCCGGAGATAAGCATGCAGCGGGTACTGAAAGGCGTGTTTACACTGCTCTCAGCAGCGCTGTTTGTTTCCGCGCTGGTTGCACTTTAGCAGCTTTAAGTTAACGGGCTTCCAGGCCGCTGCCATGGGATCTTATCCCTGGATTCAATGGCAACTCTCATGACGATACCGAGAGCAGCCAGCATGGTCACAAGGGCTGAGCCGCCATAGCTAATAAAGGGAAGCGGCACGCCAACAACGGGGAGCATGCCGGAGACCATACCGATATTTACAAAGATATAGAGCATAAAGACCGAAGCGATGCCGATGCATAACAGTGAACCGAAGCGGGTATGAGCCTTGGAGGCAATGGTCAGTATGCGGGCAATAATGATGCCATAGAGAACCATCAGCAGCAGTACGGCCAGAAGCCCTCCCTCCTCAGCGAGTACGGCAAAAATAAAATCGGTGTGCTGCTCGGGAAGAAAGTGCAGGCGAGCCTGGGTGCCCTCCAGAAAACCTTTTCCAAAGACGCCGCCGGAGCCGATGGCAATGCCCGACTGAATCACATGATAGCCGGCACCGAGCGGATCAGATTGAGGGTCAAGAAAGCTGAGAACCCTTGTTTTCTGATAGCTGTGCATATTGTTCCAGAGCAGATAGAGAGAGACAGGGCTTGCTGCCAGGGCAGCAAGAACCCAGCGCCAGCGGATGCCGGAAGCGAGCAGCATGGATGCGGCTGCAAAGAGCAGCACCAGTGAAGTGCCAAGATCCGGTTGTATGACAATCAACGCCGCTGGCAGAACGGTTGCAACAGCAGCTACAGAGAAGTTGATAAGAGTGGAGGGTTCTCGTGATGCAAACCAGTGAGCCAACATCAGCATCAGCGCCCACTTCATCAGTTCGGAGGGCTGCAGGTTGAAGGGGCCGAGACTGAGCCAGCGGCGAGCTCCCATCTGCAACTCTCCAACAAACGGGATCAGCATCAGCAGAATTAATGCCAATAGATAGACAGGCCATGCAGCAAGTCCAATCATGCGCAGCGGAACAAAAGAGATGGCGAGAAAAACCGCTATTCCTAACAGCCAGAATATATTCTGTCGCTGCCAGATGGTGATGTCACCATGGTGAATGGCGGCATAGAGCGTGGCGACACCAAGAACGGCAAGGCAGAAGAGTCCAAGCAGGAGGGCTTTGTCCATTTTTAACAGTGTGTTCACAGCTGTTTATCCCTCTCTTTCTGCTGCTGGGCCAGTTTGCTGATAATAGCCTTGGCAATGGGTGCGGCATCACTTCCGCCGTGACCGCCATGCTCGACAAAAATGGCAAAGGCAACTTTCGGATCATCATAAGGTGCGTAGCCCATAAACCAGGCGTGATCCTTATGTCTATCGAGTTCGGGAGAGGCGCTCTCTTCCTCATCATCCTGAGCCATAGCCACCACCTGAGCTGTGCCGGTTTTGCCCGCGATAGGCCATGGCGCCCAGTTTAGCACCCAGTGCGCCGTACCCTTAGGCTTGGCAATAACATCGCGCATGGCCTTTTGAATGATCTTGAGATGTTTTTCATCAACTTCAACTTCTCTGACAATGGTCGGTTCTGAATCAGCATAGAGCTTGGGCTTTAGAATTTTTCCGCCATTGGCAATGGCCGCGGCAAAGCGCGCCAGTTGAATAGGGGTAACTGTAGTTAATCCCTGTCCAATAGCGGTGATCATGGTCTCTCCACGATACCAGGGGCGGGTTCGACCATTGGGGAGGTGTTGTTCAGCAGCAGGAATGCTGCCTCGTGCCTCAGGGGTAATGACTACTCCGGTCTGCTCTCCAAAACCCCACATGCGAGCTTCATCGGCGAGGCGCTGCATACCCAGCTGATCACCCAGCTCGTAGAAGTAGACATCGCAGGACTGAACAAGGCTTTTATGCAGCGTTACATGTTCATGCCCTTCCCGCCTCCAGCAGCGCAACTTTCTATCAGCAAGTTCCAGATAGCCTGGACATTGGGTGCTGCCGGTTGCCAGGGGAAGCTTGTGTCTTAATCCGGCAAGGCCTGCCACCATTTTCAGGGTTGAAGCGGGGGGATAGGCTGCCTGTGTAGTCCGGTTCAGCAGGGGTTTACGAATATCCTTAATCCAGGACTGCCACTGCTCATGCTCAAGGCCGGTGATGAAGTGGTTGGTATTAAAGCCGGGTTTACTTAAAACGGTCAGCAGTTCGCCACTATTCACATCCATGACAACCACTGCACCGGTCCGTTTTCCGAGGGCTTTGGATGCTGTCTGCTGCAATTCAACATCAATACTTAACCGTATATCTTCGCCAATTGCAGGTGGAGACTGTTTCAGAACAGCAACACGCTGACCACGTGCGTCGACCTCCTCCTGTTGAGTTCCGAGTGTTCCATGCAGGCTGGATTCAAAAGTTTTCTCCAAACCGCTGCGACCTACATTCTCCATTCGAAGGTAGCCACGCTTCAGGTCGCTTGGCCCTGCCAGAGAGAGGTAACCAATCAGGTGAGAGGTCAGTTCATCGTAGGGGTAATAGCGGTGGGTTCCGGCAATGACATCTACGCCCGAAAGGTGGTGCAGGCGTGCGGTAAGAGGGGCAACGGCCTGCCAGTCAAGCTTGTCCATCAGCAGAACGGGCCGGTCGCTTCTGGCCTGGCTGATCCGTTTAAGGATGCTGGAGGCCTGCTGTTCACTCCAGCCCAGCAACTTCTGAAGTGCGGAGAGTGTCTGCTCCATATTTTCGACACGTTCAGAAATCATCTGTATCTGATAGGAGACGTGATTGAGCGCGAGCCCCTTGCCGTTTCGGTCCGTGATGATTCCACGGGTTGGTAGCAGTGGGACAACATTGATTCTGTTTTTATTGGCCTGCAGAAGCAGGCCTTCATGTTGATAGAACTGCAGATTGATCAGGCGAGCAAACAGCACCAGCAGCAGAACAGCCGCGGCCACCTGAAAAAGAACCATGCGCCCTTCAAAGCGCTGCCGGATATCAAGCTGGTTTAACATTGGGGCGGGCGATGAAATACCATGCAAAGGTGCAGACCATCATGGTCAGTAACCACTGCGGGAAACTCCAGCCGATCCATAAGAGCGGGAAGAGGCCTGCAAACATAAGCAGAACCCGTTGAGGCCTTCCGGGGCCAAGACGCGCATCGGCCTTGGCCAGAAAAAATGGAATCAGAGCGACTACAGGGAAACAGACCAGTGAAGACCAGTGCAGCGCCAGATCATGTACCCAGAAGCCGGGAAGTGCCCAGACCCAGTTGCTACGCTGGGCAAGAATTGAGGCCAGCAGAAGGGCTGCGCTCCAGTCCGGTTGAATAACAAGTCCAGCCAGACCCAGGTTCAGCATAATTCCTAACAGAGACAGGAGCAGAACAAAGGGTGCCGTCACTGTACGGCTTTCCTCGTTGCTGATGCGATAGCGAGCCAACTCTCCCGTTGCCAGTGTGCGACCGGTTCGGCATCAACTTTTGCAAACACCTGGCCGGGGATGGGCTCAACATTCGTAATACGGGCAACAGAAAGGCCAGCCGGAAACATGCCGCCTGCGCCGCTGGTTTGAAGAATTGAACCGACTTCCGGCGCATTTTCAATGGGCACAAAGTCAACCATCAGGCGGTTACCCTGGCCTCTAACCAGAGCGGCCAACTTTTTGTCAGGCATGGTGACAGGCACGGCAATGGCGGCATCGAGAATGGTTCGTACCACGGCAGATCCGGATTTGGCAAGATCGACAAGGCCGACCAGCCCGTCACTGGAGACCACAACATCATCGGGCGCTGCTCTGTCGACAAGAAGGATTAGGCGCTGGCTCATTTTATCAGGGCTTCGACCCTGAACTTTGGCAGCATGCCAGTTGTAACCACTGATCTGTTGAATGCCGAGCAGAGCCCGTAACTTCTGGTTCTCTTCACGAAGGCTTTTTACCTCCTGAATCAGCGCACCCTGTTGCTCCAGGCGGATAGTGGCATGCTGGTAATCGGATTGAAGCTGGCTGCTTTCATGTAGCCAGAGTGAGGCCTCCTGCCACCAGCGGCCAGGGGCCTGAAGCACGGAGAGGAGAGGGGCTATGCCCAGATTGAGACGTTGACCGAAAGGGAGCTGTTGAATGGAAATGAGCAGGATAAGCAGCAGGCCGGACCAAGCCAGGATACGAAGAGGGGACCTGTGTTTAGACACCGATTACTCCTCGAAAAGAACGCCCCGCATATGATCCAGCTCTTCCAGAACACGGCCGCTACCAACGACCACACAATTCAATGGATCTTCAGCAATGGTGACAGGCAACCCTGTCTCTTCACGGAGCAACTGGTCTAGCCCTAGCAGCATAGCGCCACCGCCGGTAAGCATGATGCCCTTATCGACAATGTCGGCAGATAGCTCTGGAGGCGTCCGCTCCAGACAAACTTTAATGCCATCAACAATGGCGTTCACAGACTCGGTCAGTGCTTCAAGAATTTCCGAATCATCCAGAATCAGATTTTTAGGAACGCCGTTGATCAGATCGCGCCCTTTAACTTCCATCTCACGCCGCTGCTCCTGTGGATAGGCACTGCCGATCTCCATCTTGATACGCTCTGCAGTTGGAGCACCAACCAGCAGGCTATATTTTCTGCGTAGATGGTTGATAATCGCATCATCCATCTTATCGCCACCGACACGTACGGAGCGGGAGTAGACGATGCCACCATAACTGATTACGGCAATTTCACTGGTACCACCACCGATATCCACCACCATGGAGCCGGAGGCTTCGGTCACAGGCAGATCAGCACCGATAGCAGCAGCCATCGGCTCTTCAATCAGGAATACTTCACGTGCACCGGCAGAGAGAGCGGATTCACGAATGGCACGACGCTCTACAGGGGTTGAGCCATACGGCACACAGATGACGATACGTGGAGCAATACCCCAGGCACGTTTGTGCACTTTGCGGATAAACTGTTTCAGCATCGCTTCGGTGACAACGAAGTCTGCGATAACACCATCTTTCAACGGGCGGATGGCCTGAATGGAATCGGGAGTACGACCAAGCATGCGTTTGGCATCGGTACCGACGGCCAGCACCCTACGGTTCTTGTTGCCGTCACCCACATGGATGGCAACAACGGAAGGTTCATTTAAAATAATGCCTTCGCCGCGAACATAGATCAGCGTATTGGCTGTACCAAGATCGATAGAGATGTCACGAGAGAAAAATCCAAAAACATTTTGCAGCATGAGTATTAAACCTGAGCGTTAGAAAACTTTATATCGGGAGCATAGATGTAGTGGCGCCAGAGGTAAAGAAAACAGAGACCATCAGGAATCCGTAGCCTGTAAGGCTTCACTACAATGGGGCTATCCTGTTTTCAGAACAGTGAGATGAATGTGTTCGGGATCACTCTCCAAGAAGATGGAGTTGAACACGCCTGTTCATCGAATGGATGCGATGTTCATAAAGATAGATCCCTTGCCAGACCCCCAGGACCAGGCGTCCGTTGCTGACAGGGATGTTCAATGAGACCTCGGTCAGAGCCATGCGGATATGTGCAGGCATGTCATCTGCGCCTTCGGCGCGGTGGCGAAACATCGGGTCACCATCCGGAACAAGCCGGGACATGAAGGATTCCATATCCAGCAACACATCCGGATCGGCATTCTCCTGAATCATCAACGAGCAACTGGTATGCTGGACAAACAGATTCAGCATGCCGGTCTCAATGCCGGATTCTGAAACCCAGCGCGCCACTTCACGTGTGATATTGGTCATGCCGCGTCCACGGGCATGAACGGTTAAGGTGTGTTGAAGTTGTTTCATGCGATCTCCAGCCAGACCGGGGCATGATCGGAAGGGCGCTCCCGTCCACGCTCTTCCCGCGAGACCCCTGCCGATATCGGGGTGATCGCGCTTGTGGCAAGAATATGATCAATTCGAATGCCCCAGTCGCGCTTAAAGGCATTCAGACGATAGTCCCACCAGCTGTGCATGGGCTCATTGGGATAGAGCTGCCGCACGCTGTCGGTCAGACCAAGCTCCAGGAGTGAGTGAAACATCTCCCGCTCTCTGTCCGAGCACATGATTTTTCCCTGCCACCGTTTGGGGTTGTAGATATCAATATCGGCAGGCGCAATGTTGTAGTCGCCGAGCATGATGAGCTTTTCGTGTTTGGCGAGTTCGGCTGCCAAATAGTTGCGCAGGGCAGTCAGCCACCGGAACTTGTAGTCGTACTTCTCCGAGCCGACCTCCTGCCCGTTAGGGATATAGAGATTCATGATTCGAACGCCATCAATCGTGGCGGCCAGCAATCGGCGCTGCGGGTCATCCAGATCAGGAATATCTGTTACAACATCACTCGCCCTGGACCTGCTGATAATGGCAACACCATTATAGGTTTTCTGTCCCGAGAAGACGACATGGTAGCCGGCAGCCTCAATCTCGGCCTGAGGAAACTTTTCATCCGGCACCTTGGTTTCCTGCAGAGCAAGAATGTCCGGGGCCGTTTGTCGCAGGTAATCAAGCACATGAGGCAGCCGAACATTCAGTGAGTTCACATTCCAGGTAACGATTTTCATGCGGTGATCATGAATGATTGAACTTCGAGACACAATATGTGGTTTTTGGTTTTCATTGGACCCATACATATGCTATTATTTAACAAGAGGCGTTGATAATTAGAGGAGGCTACCAATGAACCCATTTCGGGCAAAGCGGATTGCTGGCCAGTTTACGGTCGGTACGTTCCAGGTGACCAGTAAGCTCTATGGTGTGGTTGTAAGCTATCGTGGATATCAGGTCTATTTCGATGAGGAGTCGAAATTGTGGGCCTATCTTTTCCATATTGCTCATGCAGAGCATCAGGAGAGCGTTGTAGCAGAAGCGGAAGCAAAACTGATCGCCTGATCAGATACCGCATAGGGTAATTTTTCACATTTCTTTCCGTTCAACTCGGGCTAGCTTCTTTTGCCTAGAAGGAGAGCGGCTATGAAATCAATCTGGATACTATTAACGATCACGCTGTTGGCGCTTAGCGGTTGCGGCGACACTGTCGAAAGCCTGGCTGAAGATTCTGAGCGTCGAAATCAGATTCTAAAGGCTTGTGCTGATATGGGAGAGGACTCCCAGAGTGATGAGCTCTGCAAAATGGCGGCAAGGGCCCAGATTGAAGCGGCCAAGCGTTCTATAAAAGGCGCATTTGAATGACCGCTTTCGGCCAAAAGCGGACTCATTTTTTTCCCCCTTTAAATTGTTCGACTAACTTCACAAAACTGATTTCCTTATCTCGACCACCAATACAATTTTCATTATCTAACCAAAACTTCCAGCCCGACCAGCCTGCCTGTCTACGCTCCTGTGAAGTTGAGAAGTCCACATAACGCACCAACACATCATTGGTTTTGATGTCAATTAGCTCATCCTCACGTCGCCATTGATGTGGAGTAATCGGCCCTTGGTATTTATGAATAGATTTGATGCGAGAATTCCAGAATGTCGTACTAATAAGATCATTCTCGTCGCCTTCAAATTTGTGTGATGGAACCTGCTGCGTAATCAACGTCTCCATCACCCCCGGATTCTCAGCCTTCCATTGATCAACAGTTTTATAGACCCAAAAACCTGCCTCGGTGGAACAGTAGTATTTGTGGGCAATCACAGTTGGAATCCAGTCCCAGAAAGGAATCAGATATATCACCAGTGCAGCACCTACACCCCAGTGCCAAGGAGTTTTCCCACTCTTCTTTGCATGGCGTACCGCCCATAATACGACTGCGACCGAAATAACTAGGTAGAGCGCCATAACACCAAAAACAACAAGGCCCATTACACCACCTCCCTTAAAGAGAGACTATAGCCTAGATTCTCAATGTCCGCTTTTGGCCGAAAGCAGTCATTCAGCACCCTCATCGGTTTTGGCTGTCGTGAGCCGAGTCACATCACTTTGTTGAGCAGTCGTAGAGCATGCATTCATATTGTAAGCCGAGGAGATGCCATATGAATCTGTTCCGAGCCAAAAGAATTGCTGATGCCTTTTCCCAGATCGGGGGCTTCAGTGTTAAAAACCAGAGTGGAGCGATCTGTGTTAATTACCTTGGAAACAGCGCATGTTTTTTCCATGAAGACAGTTTCTGGCCTTTCATTTTTAATGTTGCTCGCGCCAGCCATGAAGAGAGCCCGGTGGCGAGGATCGAATCCGAACTAACGGCATAACCATTTATAAAGCAGCGCTGATTAAGCTGCTGTATGTTTGAGCCCGGTCTTTTCATGGAAGGCCGGGTTTCTTTTTATAACCCTTTAAGGCAGCGCTGAATCGCCCGCTTCATGGAGTTACCCGAGGCGTAACGTTTCTCCGGATCTTTCTGCAGCGCTTTATCGACGATATTGCGAACACTGGCTGGAATTTCCGGACGGATTTTGCAGATATCCGGATGTTTCTCACTCATGATCTGATACGAAAGCGTAGCGATGGAGTCACCATCAAATGGTTTTTGACCAGTAAGCATAATGAACATGGTCGACCCCAGCGAGAAGAGATCAGATTGACCATTCACCTTCTGGCCTGCCATCTGTTCCGGTGACATGAAGCTTGGCGTACCGAGAATCACGCCGGTTTTGGTTCTGCTGCTGGAGGTGATGCGGGCGATACCGAAATCGGCAATTTTAAGCGCTTCGGTTTTGGCATTGTACATCAGATTCCCCGGTTTGATATCACGGTGAACCACATCCTGTTCATGGGCATAGCCAAGTGCATCAGCTGTATTTGCAATAATTTCAAGCACCTTCTCTACCGGCAACAGTTTGTCCGGCTTGGTGAAGCTGCTCAATGCGACACCGTCAACATACTCCATTGCAATGTATGACAGATCGTGCTCTTCGCCGGCATCATAAATGGTTACAATATTAGGGTGATTCAGGCGCCCTGCCGCAGCGGCCTCATGAAAGAAACGGCCACGCACATCTTTGATGGCGTCATCATCGAACTCCTGTGTCAGCGCCAGCGTTTTTATCGCTACAATGCGGTCAATGGTCGGATCACGCCCGAGATAAACCACTCCCATGGCACCTTTGCCGAGCTCTTTTTCAACAACATAACGACCCAGTGTCGGCGCATGCTCCATGCCATCCATCAATAGTGATGTCGGGTTATAGTTCCCGCTTTTGAGCATGACATTCTGTTCCAGCTTGTCTGCCTTGGCGCGGCGTGATTTCACATCCCTGAATCCCGGCTTGCGCGAAAGAATGTAGTCGTAGGCGGTGGCCGCTTTGCCAAACTGCCGTTTACGCTCGAAATCGATGGCCAGGTTGTAGATCATATCAAGATTGCCATCATTAACGGGCAGATTCCGATAGCAGGCCATCGCCTTATCAAGCATGCCCTGCTCCTGATACGACATGCCCAGTTCACGGTTGGTGTGGGCGGAGTCAGCCATATGTTTCATATGCTGCGAATCATAAATGCGCCTGGCTGTAAAAATGATATGACCCAGAACTAACAGCAGCGCCGGAACAGCGGTCTGCAACCAGCTCTGATTGGCAACCATCAGGTACTGGCTGGCTCCGAGCAGAGCAAACAGCATCATCAGAGAGATCAGTGTTGTGGGCAACGCACGCACCCGGGGAATCACCCCGGCCAGATAGATGGCAATGAGAAGCAACAGGGCCATCTCAATCCAGATATATGAGAATGGCCGGTTGTAGTAGTCGTGATCAATGATGCTGGCAATCGCCTGCCCGGTCAGATCCAACCTGTCGATGCGGCCGATTGGGGTGATATAGCCTGGCTCCTCATCAAGGCCGATTAGGACAATTTTATCGCGCAGCTGCAAAGAGCCACGATCAGCCTGAAGAATCTCTTTCGCCATATAGTGTTTAAAGGGCGAATCTGCATTTTCCGGAAGATAGTAGCCGATATTCAGTTGCATGCCCGGCGAGGTCTGAATGGTCTGCTCACCGAGTGTGATGGAGCGGTGCAGGTTGATGCCGATATGCCGTTGTTTGCCGGTAATCATCCGGTCTGCCACCAGCAGCGCCAGCGATGGGAAATAATCACCATTGGAGAGTGTCACCAGAGGTACACTGCGAACGGTTTTATCCTGTATATCAACATATTCAATATGCCCGACTCCGGATGATTTTCTGGAAAAACGGGGTGTTGGCAGGCGAAAAGAACGGTTTTGAAGGGCTTTCAGGTCGTCAGCAGGTGCAATCAGGCGAGCCGTCAGGTTTAAATTGTTCGGTTCAACGTCGCGAATGCGGAAGACCCTGACCAGCTTGGCCTCCTCTTCCGGATCCTCACTGGCAGAGCCGGGCTCCATGGCCAGGAAGATGCTGCGGGTTTTTTTGATGGCGTTAACCAGCTTATTGTCGGCATCAAGATTTTTTAAAGCGCGATTTGAAATATCACGAATCTTCGCGGCTTCTTTTTTGCTTCGGCTGCTTTTAGCAACTGCTTCAAGTTCCTCGAAATATTTTATCCCCGGTACAGGCTGGCTTATTGACAGCGGCAGCATAAGGGCAACGGACTTGGGACGCCCTGCAGCAATGATATCAAGCAGATCGGCAAGTTTTTGCCGTAAACTGAAACGCTGATCCGGCTCCTGAGCGGGCCTGGACTCCAGCCGGACAATGACGATGTCTTTAGTTGATCCGGGAACACGATGGCCAAAACCCTGGCTGCTGTCATAAAGCACACCTTCAAGCTGTTCAAAGAGGTCAATATGTAACGCCTTGCCGGAGGCAAAGAGCGCCAGCAGCAGGACGGCGATAAACCAGCCGTGCTTTATAAAGCTCAATCGTTGCAACAAAACTCCCCTGATCCCATGTTAATTATCTCATCAAGTATAATTTGAAGTTTACCTTGACGCCAACCCTGAAAATTACCCGCATCTCCGCTGTCAGCACTCAGCTCTTTCTTGCCAGATAGATAATCCAGCCGAGGCCTGCGGCCAGCATGGCGGAGGAGAGCAGCATGCCCATCGTGACCGGTCCGAAGAGAAAGCCGATATGGGCATCGGGTTCACGGAAATATTCACAGAAAATGCGGGCGATCGCATAGCCGACCAGAAAGATCGCAACCCGCATCCCTTCAGGCCAGACTTTTTTACGGGTTAGCCAGAGAATCAGGAATAGAAGAATGCCCTCCAGCGCCATCTCATAGAGCTGACTGGGGTGACGCGGTTCTGGGCCTGCACCCGGAAAAACCATTGCCCATGGAACATCGGTCGCATTGGGAACGATGCGACCCCAGAGTTCACCATTAATGAAGTTGCCCAGCCTGCCAAATGCGAGGCCGAGAGGAGCCACAATGAAGAAGCCGTCCATCAACTGCATGAACGGCATGGCGTGTTTCTTGCAATACCACCACCCGGCAATAATCGGACCGATCAATCCACCATGAAAGCTCATCCCCCCCTGCCAGACGTAGAGAATCTCTATGGGGTGAGCGCTGTAGTAGCCGAAATTGTAGAAAAGAATGTAACCAAGCCTTCCACCCAGAATGACGCCGAGAATCAGTGCTGTGAAAAGCCCCTCATACTGCTCAGAGGTTATGGTTTGATTCCATGCCCCTTGGGACATCAGCTGTCTTCTGACCAGATACCAGGCCAGAAAAAAGCCGGCGACATACATCAGTCCATACCAGTGAATGGCCAGAGGACCAATCTGCAGGGCTACAGGATCAATGTGCGGAGCAATCATGGGGTTAGCCTAACAGGATGAGAGGGGCTGAAAAGCTGAGGTGGCCGTACAGCCCATGGATGGGCTGTCAAACGCAAGCATTACTTGCGTTTGTGAGCAAAGTCATAACCGCGTTTTTGACTTTGCGCAGAGAAAAATTGCAGGGAAGTAATTTTTCGGATGCTTCAAACACCCTACCAGACCATCCAGAGAAGGATGAGCCCAAGTAGCACCCGGTAGATTACAAATGGCCCCATGCCGGTGCGATCGAGAAATTTCAGGAAGTAGTGAATGCAGAGATAGGCGGAGACAGCAGATAGAGCATAACCGATCAGCAGTTCTGAGAGCGCAACGCTATTGTTCGCTTCTTCAATCCACTCCTTCACCTTCAGGCTGCCTGCCAGTGCAATCACAGGAATGGAGAGCAGGAATGAGAAACGGGCAGCGGCCTTGCGGGTATAACCGAGCATCAGCGCGGCAGTCATTGTGATGCCTGACCGGGAGGTGCCGGGGATCAGTGCTACAGCCTGTGCAATACCGACAATCATCGCATCTTTTAGTGTCCACGCTTCATCTTCTTTTCTGCGAGCTCCTTTGCGATCCGCCCACCAGAGCAGCAGCCCGAACAGAATCGATGCATAGGCGATGGTCTCAACTGTGCGAAGGTCATTTTCAATCAGATCTTTAAATGTCAGCCCTGCGATACCAACGGGAATGGTTGCCAGGCCGATAAACCAGGCCAGTTGCCCCTCCCTGTCTGCATGCCAGGAGCGTGCAGCAACGGTTTTACCAAATCCTATGGCCATCAGCTTCAATTCATGGCGGAAGTAGAGAATAACAGCGGTAAGGGTGCCGAGATGTACAACACAATCGAAAGCCAGTCCCTGATCCGGCCACTCCGAGAGTAGCGGTACCAGTGCCAGGTGTGCCGAGGATGAGATTGGCAGAAATTCGGTTAGCCCCTGAATCAGGGCAAGAAACGCAGCCTGAGCGGCATCAATTGTAGGTTGCAAATGTTGCATGGTGATGGGCACTCTACGGCTTGCTGTTATGATGCCAATGGTTTTAACTGCCGAGACCAAGTTTCTCCGGGGAAAGTTTATGAAAGCATTTTTTTCAGGTTTGATGCGCTGGATGGATCGAATCAGAAGGGTTCTTATCAATGGATTCCTTCTGCTGTTCCTGGTTATTTTTTTCAGTGCGCTGTTTTCTGCCAAACCGGAGGTGCCGGATGAGGCAGTTCTGGTTATTGAGCCGAAAGGGCGACTGGTTGAGCAGATTGTCCGGCCAAGTTCGGATTCATTTCCGTTTGCGATGCCTTCACCGGATCAGGTGTTAATTGAAGATGTGAACAGGGCACTGGAGCTGGCCAAAGTTGATCCGAAAATCCGAATGGTTCGGCTTGAGCTTTCCAAGCTCCAGAATGCACCACTGGCCAAGCTCCAGAATATTCGAAAAGCTATTGAGTCATTTAAACAGAGCGGCAAACAGGTGGTTGTGGCGGGCCATGCATTCTCTCAGGCGCAATACTATCTGGCTGCGACAGCAGACAAACTCTATCTGCATCCGATGGGCTTGATTGAACTGACCGGCTTTGCGCTCTATCGGAACTATTTTAAGTCGGCTTTGGAAAAGCTGAATGTGGATATACACCTCTTCCGGGCCGGCGAATATAAATCGGCTGCTGAACCGCTGGTACGCGATGATATGTCCGAGTCAGATCGTGCCGCCAACAGGGCGTGGCTGGGCACATTATGGGAAGCTTATAAAACCGATATTGCTGCTATGCGGGGCATTAAATCTGAGCGTATTCAGACTGTTCTCGATGCGCCTGCAGCCTATCTGAGTGAACACGGCGGTAATTTTGCGCGGCTGATGAAGGCAGAGAAGCTGGTCGATGAGCTGGCCGATAAACATGATGCAGACATCTATATCGCAGGAGTGCTGGGTAAGAGCGAGTCGGATGATATCGCCAGGATTGGTTATAAGGCCTACCTAAAAGCGACAGATGTCGTACTTCCGGAATCGCCAAGCAACAATCTTATTGGTGTAATTACAGCCAGTGGTCCGATCATCAATGGTGAGCAGCCAACAGGTACAATCGGAGGTGATACGATTGCCGGCCTGCTTCGTGATGCAAGGCAGGATGAGCGCATCAAGGCGGTGGTACTTCGAGTTGATTCTCCGGGTGGTAGTGCGCTGGCATCGGAGGTGATCCGCAAAGAAGTTGAGCGTGTGAAGGCAGCTGGAAAACCTGTCATCGTCTCCATGGGCAGCGTGGCGGCATCCGGAGGTTACTGGATTGCAGCACCGGCCGATGAGATATGGGCTCAACCGACCACGATCACCGGCTCAATCGGCGTGTTTGGCCTGATGGCCGGTGTGCATCGCGGCCTGGGTGAGCTGGGTATTCATACCGATGGCCTGGGCACCACCTCAATTGCCGGGGGCCTGCGTTCTGACAGGCCACTGAATCCTGAATTGGCCAAGACATTCCAGATGGGTGTGGATGATGTCTACAATGAGTTTATCAAACATGTTTCAGCAGGGCGCAGCATGGAATCCGCACGGGTAGACCAGCTGGCGCAGGGCCGTGTCTGGAGTGGTGTTGATGCCCACAAGCTTGGACTGGTCGATCAACTGGGTGATCTGGAAGCGGCAGTTGCCTCTGCTGCCAAGCGGGCAGGTGTAGAGAAGGATTACCGTAAAGTATCCGTTGAGCCGAAGATCGGTTTTGCAGCTTTTCTTGCCGAGAATCTGCTGGGCGAGATCAGTATTTGGTTAGGGGGTGGGTTTGGCGATTCTGTCATTTCAAAGATCGCTGCCCTGCCGGTTGCCAAAACATGGCTTGATGGGGTCAGAGGGCTGGAGTTATACAGTCGATTCAACGATCCAAAGCAGGTCTATGCCTATAGTGAACTGCCTTATTAGAGGCTATTCAGTAAGTTGTTAAATTAGAACGCGGATAAAGAGAGGGCTGCCATTTGGCAGCCCTTTCAATTGGATCAAACTTGAAACTATTCGCGGAGTAGTTCGGTGATTCCGGTCTTGGAACGGGTCTTCTCGTCCACCTTCTTTACAATCACTGCACAGTAGAGGTTCGGGCCACCGGCTTTGCCGGGCATGGAGCCTGAAACAACCACCGAGTATGGCGGCACTTCGCCGTAGAAGGTCTCGCCGGTTTCACGATCATAAATGCGGGTCGATTTACCGATGTAAACGCCCATTGAAATTACGGAGCCTTCACGAACAATCACACCCTCAACAACTTCAGAGCGGGCACCGATGAAGCAGTTGTCTTCAATAATGGTTGGCGTGGCCTGAAGCGGCTCAAGAACCCCACCAATACCAACACCACCAGAGAGGTGAACGTTTTTTCCGATCTGGGCACATGAACCAACCGTAGACCAGGTATCAACCATGGTGCCTTCATCGACGTAGGCGCCGATATTGACGTAACTCGGCATCAGCACGACCTTAGGTGCGATGTAGGCACCTTTGCGCACGGTTGCCGGTGGCACGACACGCATACCGCCTTTGCGGAACATATCTTCGCCCCAGTTGGAAAATTTCTGAGGAACTTTATCGTAATAGTTGGTGGCCGCACCGCTGATCACCTGATTGTCGTGCAGTTTGAAAAAGAGCAGCACGGCTTTTTTCAGCCACTCATTGGTGACCCAGTTGCCTTCGCTGTCTCTCTCTGCAACACGTACGCCGCCGTCATCCAGCAGCTGAACAGCGCGCTCAATGGCTTCGCGGAATGCCGTATCGACATTCTGCATGTTCCAGTCGTCGCGTGTATCCCACGCCTTTTCGATTACTTCTTGTAAATGATTCATGAATCAGACTCCTTTTGATCCAAAACGACCTCTTCAGGTCGAGCATGACTTAAAAACTCCTGGTTGGACATGGTTAATCCGTAAGCTCCTGCCAACCCAAACACAGCGATATCGCCGACATCGACCGCCTCCACATAAATGTCATTGGCCAGTTTGTCTGCTGAGGTGCAGAGCGGTCCGCCAAAGTAGACCTGCTCATTTTTAACCGACAGCTGCCCGCTGAACAGCTTCTCTTTTGAGGCGCGAACAATGCCGAGTGGATGGTTGATCGACAAGGCCGCAGGTCTTCGGAAGTGGTTGATACCCCCGGCACAGATCACCTGTTTTTTGCCGCGACTCTCTTTGATATCGAGAACCTCGCTGCAGAAGTAGCCTGAATCGGCTGCCAGATATCGACCCAGTTCCAGTACAAAATGACGCCCTTCAAAACCGTAGTTGGCAATCATGGCTGCCAGTCCGTCGGCATAGGCTTGCGGATCAAAATCATCACCGGTTTCCAGGTAGTCGACACCAAAGCCGCCCCCGAAATCGATCAGATCACACTTTACTCCGGCGTAAGATGCTTCGATCCTTTTGGTAAGGTCAAAAACCAGTTCACAATTTTTCAGCAGATCACCGACATTCAATACGCCGCTGGCTGCATAGACATGCAGGCCACGGAAGTTCAGATGCTCAAGGGCAAGAATCTGTGGCAGAGCCTCATCCAGCTTCTCTTCATCAATACCGAACTTCTTGCTGCCACCGGAGAAGGTGGTCTGGGCATCGTGGATATCAAAGTTGGCATTAATGCGCAACAATACATCCATGGTTTTGCCATGCTGTCTGCAGATGCTGTTTAAACGATGCGCTTCAACAAGTGACTCAATATGCACGGTGCGAACACTGTTCTCCACACTCCATGTCAGCTCTTCCGGTGATTTGCCGGGGCCGGTATAGATCAGCCGATTTGCAGCAAAGCCTGCATCTACAGCTCGTGTGGCTTCGCCCAGGCTGGCGATCTCAATTCCAACAGCATTTGCTTCCAGTGCCGCCTTTAGGAATGCCGGGTGCGGATTGGCCTTCATCGCATAGAAAACTTCCAGTCCTTTCGGCATGATCTGAACCAGATGTCTTATTTTCTCCCGCATTGGCGCGGTATCGTAAATGTAGCAGTTCAGCGTATTGCCGGATGCAATACGGTTTCTGAGTTCAGATTCAATATGGGCAGGTATCAGCATCGACTAAACTCTGACTGCCTTGAGCCTTTCGGCAAGCTCTGCCGCTTTTTCAGGACCATCTACAAGTGCTGCACGTATATATCCACTGCCTGAATTAACACCATTACTGTCGACTGCACCCAGATAAGAGCCAGGAAGAATGGTGACCGCCTGTTGTTCATAGGCAGCTATGGCAAAAGCCTCTTCATCTTCAACAGGTAGCCAGACAAAAAATGAGCCTGGCGGTGGCGTGCCCTGCTCATAGGCATCAAAAAATGCGACCAGACTCTGGCGATAAACTTCAAGATGCTTCTGTACATGTGCCTCATCTGACCATGCCGCAGCCGCCACCTGCTGCAGTGGAATCGGGGTGGCCGGGCCGGTATAACTTCGGAGCTTGGCGAATCTGGCGATGAGTTCGGCATCTCCGGCAATGAGCCCGGAGCGCAGGCCCGGCAGTGCAGAGCGTTTGGAGAGGGAGTTGAAGACCAGACAACGGGAAAACCCTTTGCGACCCAGTGACTGAGCCACTTCAAGCAGGCCAACAGGAGGGGTCTCCCAGTAGATTTCAGAATAACACTCATCTGCCAGCACGTAAAAATCGTGTCTGTCGGCCAGTTCAAGCAGTTGGGCATAGTAGCCTGCATCAGCCACCCAGCCAGTCGGGTTGGATGGTGAGCACACATAGACGATGGAAGTGTTTTCCCAAACGCTATCGGGAACTGTGTGAAGCTCTTGAGCAAAACCGGTTTCAGCAGAGCACGGCATCAGATAGGGGGTCGCACCAGCAGTTACGGCAGCACCCAGATAGATCTGATACATCGGATTTGGCATCAATACGTAGGGTTTCTGCCCGTTTCCACAGCAGGCCTCGGGATTTACCAGTGCATGGGCAACGGCAAAAAGGGCCTCTCGTGTCCCATTGGCACTCAATACCTGTGTTGCCGGATCTACATGTTGAAGACCATAGCGGCGCATCAGCCAGGCAGCGATAGCCTGGCAGAGGTCGTCGTTGCCACGGCTGCTTGGATATTTGGAGAAGCCGCCAAGATGGCCGGTCAGTGTGGGTTTAACAAACTCCGGTAGCGGCAGCCGAGGCTCGCCGGCACCGGCATCAATCGGGGCCAGTTCCGGGTTTGGCACGTGGCCATTAAAAAGCGCTTTCAGCCGTTCAAACGGGTATGCACCCAGTTGATCCAGGCGAGGCTGTGACAGTTTTTCAGCAGGCATTAATGTTATTCACGAAATATTTCTGCTCTGGCACGGATCGGCTTGCTCCATTCGCTAAAGCGGCCCAGGGCATCAACAGCACGCACTCGAAACAGATACTCAATATCGCCACCTCTCAGGTTGATTAGTTGAGAGATGGACGACTTGTCAAAATTCTTTGGATTGGGCAGCACTTCATAGTGGCGCCGCCAGATTCCGGGGCATTTGCAGTAGGGGTCCATCTCAGCCCGGTCGATTTGGTAACCAATGCCCCCGCTTCCGCCGCTCATTTTGATATCCAACTTCAGGCTGTTACCAGCGATAAGATGTTCGATTGAGACGATGGCCGGTGGCGCATTCTCTGCTATCGGTTGCGGTGGCCCTTTGCGGCCGCAGCCAGCAAATACAAAAGCGGCCATGATAAACAGTAGAAGAAACTTACGCATGATTACGACTCCAAAAGTGCTTTCCAGGACGCGCATTGCTCGCGTACCTGCTCGGGGGCTGTGCCACCGATATGATTTCGTGCAGCAACACATGCTTCAACGGATAACTGTTTAACCATTGTTTCAGTAAGCCTTGTATCAATCGCCTGGCAGGATGCTTGTGTCATCTCATGCAGGTCGCAGCCCTCTTTGATGCAGTGGGCAACGGACTTGCCAACAATCTCATGTGCTTCACGAAACGGCACATCGGCGCGAACCAGCGCGTCTGCAAGGTCGGTTGCTGTTGAAAAACCGGATGCAGCGGCCTTTAGCATCGCTTCTTTGTTTACCTTGATGCCGGGAAGCATATCACCAAAGACACGCAGGCTTCCCTCAAGATTGTCCATTGCATCAAAAATAGCTCTCTTATCTTCCTGCATATCCTTGTTGTAGGCCAGAGGCAGCCCCTTGACCGTGGTCAGTATGGCAACCAGTCCACCAATAATACCGCCGGTTTTGCCACGAACCAGCTCCGGCATATCCGGATTCTTTTTCTGCGGCATGATGGATGAGCCGGTGCAGAAGGCATCCGGGAGCTCAACAAAATTGAATTGTGAGCTCATCCAGAGAATAAGTTCTTCAGAGAATCGGGAGAGGTGAACAGCACAGATCGAACTTGCCGCAAGAAGCTCCATAATAAAATCGCGATCTGAAACGGCATCCAGAGAATTGGTGCACGGGCCGTTAAAGCCGAGGGCTTCGGCAGTCTGGCCCCGGTTAATATTAAAAGTTGTACCGGCGAGTGCGGCAGAACCGAGCGGGCACTGATTCATCCGTTCTCTGGCATCGAAAAAACGATCCATATCGCGTTCAAACATTTCCACATAGGCCAACAGATGGTGTCCGAAGGTAACAGGTTGTGCTGTCTGCAGATGGGTAAAGCCGGGCATAATGGTCTCGGCATGTTCTTCTGCCAGTGTAACCAGCGCCGACTGCAGGGTATGAATGCGTAGAACCAGATCGTCGACTCGATTGCGCAGATAGAGACGGGTGTCGGTTGCAACCTGATCGTTACGGGAGCGTGCCGTATGCAGCTTCTTCCCAGCATCCCCAATGCGGTCGGTCAGCCGTTTTTCGATGTTCATATGCACATCTTCAAGTTCAATGGTGAACTCGAATTTACCAGACTCGATCTCTGCTTCGATCTCGTTAAGGCCTTTGAGAATAGCTGCCAGATCATCATCGGTAAGGATTCCCTGAGCGTTTAGCATGGTGGCGTGTGCCCGGGAACCGGCAATGTCCTCTGCATACATGCGGGAGTCTACATCTGTGGATGCATTAAAGGCTTCTACAAAGCTGTCGGTCGGGGCATCAAAGCGCCCTCCCCAGGGTTTATCAGACATGTCAGGACTCCTGCCTTTACGTGCTGAACGGATGCAGTTGCAGCTATTCAGATCTCTCCTTGTGCGAAAAGAGCCGTAACTATAACCGCAAGGAGAGGGTTCGGAAATGAGCATTGCAACATGTCCGAATGATTGGGGGGGTGATGTTTATGAAAAAATCCTATATTCTGCGCCGCCTTTGCGTGCGGAGAGCTATAAGCCGACGCAAACCCCCAGCCCATGGATGGGCTGCCAAAATCAAGCACCGTCTTGATTTTGAGAGCAAGTCCAAACCGCGTTTGGGTTGCGTATCAGGAATAAGGCAGGATGCTCTTATTCCGTATGTAATTGAGAATTGAGGAGAACTTATCATGGCTTTGAATGTCTATTATGACAAAGATGCCGATCTTTCGATCATCAAAAGTAAAAAGGTAGCCATTATTGGCTACGGTTCGCAGGGACATGCCCACGCGAATAACCTGAAGGATTCCGGTGTAGACGTCACCGTTGGCCTGCGCGCTGGCTCTGCTTCTGCTGCTAAAGCTGAAGCCTCCGGTTTGAAAGTCAGCAATGTTGCCGATGCGGTTGCAGGCGCTGATATTGTCATGGTGCTGACTCCTGATGAGTTTCAGTCAGTCCTGTACAGGGATGAGCTTGAGCCGAACCTGAAGCAGGGTGCTACGCTGGCATTCGCACACGGTTTTGCGATTCATTACAACCAGGTCACGCCGCGTGCAGATCTGAATGTTGTCATGATTGCACCGAAAGCGCCGGGTCACACAGTTCGCTCCGAATTTGTAAAAGGCGGCGGTATTCCTGATCTGATCGCGATCCATCAGGATGCGACCGGCGATGCAAAGGCTGTTTGCCTCTCTTACGCTTCTGCTATTGGTGGCGGACGTACCGGTATCATTGAAACCACTTTTAAAGACGAAACTGAAACTGACCTGTTCGGTGAGCAGGCTGTACTTTGTGGTGGCGCGGTTGAGCTGGTGAAAGCCGGTTTTGAAACGTTGACTGAAGCGGGTTATGAGCCTGAGATGGCATACTTCGAGTGCCTGCATGAACTGAAGCTGATTGTGGATCTGATGTATGAGGGCGGAATCGCCAATATGAACTACTCCATCTCCAACAATGCGGAGTATGGTGAGTATGTAACAGGGCCACGCGTGATCAACGATGAATCCCGCAAGGCGATGAAAGAGTGCCTGCATAATATTCAGACTGGCGAATATGCGAAGCAGTTCATTCTGGAAGGCGCTACCAACTACGCATCCATGACCGCAGCGCGTCGTAACAATGCAGCGCACCCAATCGAGGTGACTGGTGCGAAACTTCGTGCGATGATGCCTTGGATCAACAAAATCGTAGACAAATCCAAAAACTAAGAACGAGAGTTCTGATTGTTAAAAAGGCGGCCTTCGGGCCGCCTTTTTTTTATCCTCACAGGAAGTGAGGCGAGCGAATATGATGAGCTCGTAAGTGGAGACGGACATGTGCCGACGAAGCGATCAAGGCCGAGGGCAGGATGCTCTGAGGCCGAATGTATAAAATTGCCTTCGGGCCGCCTTTTTTTATTAGGCGCAAAATTACCCCCAATCAAATTATTGACAAAAAGCCCCCATCAATAATAATTAGCTAATCATATTATAATATAAGGAGACTCTAATGAAGAAAGCTCTAATGATTGCAACGGCAACAACCATGATGATGAGTGGTTTTGCTGCTACTGATGCTATAGCAGGCCCTGAAGCCAAGTGTAAAGCATGCCACACCTTTGAACAGGGAGGTAAAAATAAAACTGGTCCAAACCTGTTCGGGATTATGGGCAAACAGATGGGTTCAAACGCAAGTTTCAAATATGGTTCATATCTGGCTGGAAAACCCGGCTCCTGGGATGAGACAAACATGAAGGCCTGGCTGGAGAACTCCAAAGATGTAGCTAAAGCTGCTGGTGGCAAGACCAAAATGGGGCCACAGAAGATGAAAGGTAAAAAGGCTGATAAAGTAATCGCATTCCTGAACGGCCTTAAGTAAGGCTTACGCGACACATTTAAAAGGCGGCCTTCGGGTCGCCTTTTTTGTTCCTTACAGGAAATGCCCCAGGGCACCCTCTCTTACACAAGTGTAATTCACCTTGTAGGGCGAGCGAATTCAATGAGCGCGTAAACGAAACAGGGCCTGTATCTGTGAAGTGTTTAAAGCCGAGGCATGGATGCCGGAGGCTGTATCAATCAAATAGCTTTCGAGCCGCCTTATTTATTGTTGCTCCAACTGTTCAAGGCGCTGTTGCTGTTGGCGATTAATCTCATGAAGTTGTTGTTGGGTCTGCCTTCCCTGTTCGATCATGTTGGCACCGGTGATTTTCCGAGCTGTTGTATCACCCGGCTCTTTTGCATCTTCGCATGCACAGAGCAGGAGTGGCAGGATGAGAATGCATATTGTTTTTTTCATAACGTGTGCCTTCGAAATCATAGGAGTTGATTAAGTATCTCAAGATTGAGGGGCTCCATTTTGCCCATCCAGATCGTATGTTCGGTGTGATCCCTAATGATGTCGCCGGTTTCAGCATGGATGAAAATAGTCAGTCCGTTACGGTTCAGAGCCAACCACGGCACAACCTCTCCAAACTCTTCCGGTTTAAAGGCAAGCTGGCAGCTCCAGCATGGATGAGGCCCGACAGGGCTTCTGTGTTTACGGCCAACGGAGAGCTTAAAAAGCTCACCAGCTTTATCACATAATGTCGCGGCCTGATCATAAGTCGATTTGTCATAGTAGACATGGGCATGAAAGCCTTGAAGATCAGCCATGATTCTTGGTCTCACTACTGAGGAGGGAATGCCAATCGCTAACAGCTATTTTATTAGCAGAACCAAAACCACCCACCCAGTGGACAGTCGAAACAGATAGTTTAAACAGTGTGAAATCAGAAAATCCAAATAGCGGCTCAGCATCCGGGATCGCATTTAGATAGGCCTGTCTAGCTGTCTGAAGCTGTTCACCTGAAACAGGTGTAACATCACCCTGAAGACTCAGTCTGGGCAGAGCCAGTGGTGAGTCAGCGATTGTTTCGGGCGTGCAGATTATAAAACCGACTTTTGGATGGCTGGTTATATTTCCGGTATGGCGGGCAAGGCCGGAGAGGTGAAGAAGAACAGTGCCGTGATGAATAGCATAGGGTGCCATGGAGCTTTCAGGACCGTCGTTGCCAGTTGTAGCAAGAAATCCGACGTGACTCTGGTTTAACAGAGAAATAATTTCGGATTTGTAAGTACTGCTCATTACATTTTGTACTGGCGCTGCAGATCACGCTTAACATCCTTCTCTTTTTTATCCTGCCGTTTGTCATAGAATTTCTTGCCCCGCCCAAGACCTACTTCCAGCTTGGCGTAACCACGTTCATTAAAATAGAGTTTCAACGGAACTAGGGTCAGCCCCTTCTCCTTGAGTTTACCAAGCAGGCGAAGGATCTCTTTTTTGTGCAGGAGCAGTTCACGGGAACGGGCTGGCTCTTTCGGATTGTTCATGGCCGCCGGTTTATAGGGGCTGATATGGCAGCCGATTAGCAGCAGCTTCTCTTTACGGATAATGCAGTGAGCCTCAGCAAGGTTGGCCTGCCCTGCCCGAATCGACTTCACCTCGGGCCCGGTCAGGATCATGCCTGCATCATAGGTTTCCAGAATATGATATTCATGCCGTGCCCGACGATTAATAATTGCCATGTGCAAAGGCTATCGGGCAGGCCAGTGTCTGTTAACACTAAACATGCCAATAGGTTAATTATTGCAAAACTCTGCTCATAGCTTTGTCACGCAGTGATTTAGCAAATGTTTTATTTTCTGCTGCAATTTGGCGAACCGCTTCAACCGGAAATTTATACACTGTTACAGAACTTGTTGCAGTGACATCAGCAATGGGAGAGTCCAATCCTGAAGCAGAAATTTCACCCATCAGCTCGCCAGGTGAAAGTGTTGCCACTTTGACGCCATAGGATTTGATGTGAACCGATCCTTTGACAATATAAAAGAGATAATGGTTCAGAGAACCTTCCCTAATTAGAAACTTGCCTTTGCGGTATGTCTGAGTCACACCCGATTCACAGAGGTATTGAAGCTCGGTTTCAGTGAGAGCATCAAAAAATGGCTGTGACTGAAGATCGGTGGTCTGAACACTCATGTTCGAAAGTATAGAGAGGCCTTGTTATGTGTTGCGTGATTTGAGACACAAAAAGAGTAAATAAAAAAGGCGGCCCGAAGGCCGCCTTTTAAATCTATCGGGAACTTAAGACTTACTTAAGTCCGCCCAGGAATGCCATAACTTTATCAAGCTTTGCACCTTTCAGCTTCTGTGGAGGCATCTTGGTCTTGGCGCCAGCAGCTTTAGCTACACTCTTGGAGTTCTCCAGCCAAGCACGCAGGCTAGCATCATCCCAAGTTGCGCCAGCAGCGCTCTGAGCTTTCAGATATGAACCATACTTGCTATAGCCAGCACGGGACTCATCACCCTGTTTTGCACCAACGATACCGAACAGGTTCGGGCCAGTTTTATTTTTGCCACCAGCCTTAAATGTGTGGCATGCTTTACACTTGCCTTCCGGGCCAGCGATAGCTTCGGTTGCAGCAAAGCCGCTAACCATAAATGCAGCTGCAGCTGCAATCATCAAAGTTTTTTTCATGAAAAAATCCTCCTCTAGTAGATTGGAGGCAACTTGCTACATGAAGTGGCCCCACGGTGCAATCATAAGTATTAAGAGATTTTAATCATAGTGGAACATGCCCACCCCAAGGGGAGGATTCGCCCCCCTATCCATCGCTGGAAGGTCGAGTTTAAGCCGTCACGGAGAAGGTCAAAACATCTTGTTCCGAGTCAACCTTGATCGTGCTGCCTGCAGCAGCTTCACCGGATATAAGCAGTTTTGCTACGGGTGTCTCTACCTCATGCTGGATAAACCGGTTAAGCGGCCGTGCACCAAATACGGGATCGTATCCCTCACGTGCAAGAAACGCTTTGGCACGGTCGGTGATGGCCAGTATGACCTGCTGTTGGGCAAGGCGTTGCTGTAGCGATTGCAACATAAGCTCAGCAATCTTTTCGATCTGCTGCAGAGCCAGCGGTGTGAACAGAACGGTATCATCCACACGATTCAAAAACTCCGGCCGGAAGTGAGTGTGCAATTCATCCGTGATCATTTTACGAGCATGTTCCGTGATATTTCCATTTTCATCGACCCCATCCATCAGGTAGGGACTACCGATATTACTGGTCATGATCACAACAGTGTTCTGGAAGTTGACAGTGCGGCCATGGCTATCGGTCAGGCGCCCGTCATCAAGCAGCTGCAATAGCACATTAAACACATCCGGATGAGCCTTCTCAATCTCGTCAAAGAGCAGTACACAGTAGGGTTTACGACGTACGGCTTCGGTCAGTTGGCCGCCCTCTTCAAAACCGACATATCCCGGAGGGGCACCGAGCAGTCTTGAGACAGCGTGTTTCTCCATATATTCGCTCATGTCGATGCGCACCATATTATCTTCCGAATCAAACAGGCTGGCAGCCAGTGTTTTGGCAAGCTCAGTTTTGCCGACACCGGTAGGGCCAAGAAAGATGAATGAGCCGATAGGGCGTTTAGGATCTTTAATGCCTGCTCGCGCACGCAGTACAGCATCGGCGACACTATCCACAGCCTCATCCTGGCCAATTACACGTTCATGCAATACGTCGGCGAGCCGTAGCAGTTTTTCGCGTTCACCCTCCATCAGGCGGGTCACTGGGATTCCTGTCCAGCGTGCAACCACCTGCGCTATCTCCTCTTCGGTCACCTCCTCCTGTAGCAGGGAAGAGTCGCCTTTCTCGGATGCTGTGGTTTCAAGCTCAGCCAGCTCCTTCTCAAGAGCCGGTAGAGTTCCATGCCTGAGCTCTGCAACTTTATTCAGATCATAGGCGCGTTCAGCCGTCTCGATTTCAAGACGTGTATGCTCAATCTTCTCGCGTAGGGCCTGCACTTTGCCGATAGATGCCTTTTCCGCATCCCAGCGGGCGCGCATCGTATCGCGGCGATCTTTCAGTTCCGCCAGCTCCTTACGCAGCGACTCAAGGCGCGCCTGGCTGGCCGCATCCTTCTCCTTTTTCAGAGCTGTCTCTTCAATCTCAAGGCGCATGGTTTTGCGGGTGATTTCGTCCAGTTCAGCCGGCATCGAGTCGATCTCGGTACGAATGGATGCACACGCTTCATCGACAAGATCAATTGCCTTATCCGGAAGAAAGCGGTCAGAGATGTAACGATCGGATAGGGTGGCGGCTGCAACAATGGCTGCATCCTGAATTCGAACACCATGGTGCACCTCAAAACGCTCTCTCAAGCCACGCAGAATGGAAACGGTATCCTCCACATCGGGAGCATCAACCACGATAGGCTGGAACCTGCGCTCAAGAGCCGCATCCTTCTCGATGTGCTGCCGATACTCATCCAGAGTCGTGGCACCAATACAGTGCAGCTCTCCTCTGGCCAACATCGGTTTGAGCATGTTGCCGGCATCGGATGAGCCTTCGGTTTTTCCTGCGCCGACAATGGTGTGCAGCTCATCAATAAAGAGGATGACACGTCCTTCAGACTCCTTGATCTCCTTGAGCACAGCCTTCAGCCGCTCTTCGAATTCACCCCGGTATTTCGCGCCCGCCATCAGTGCGGTCATATCGAGCGAAAAAACAGTGCGCTGTTTCAGCCCCTCCGGAACATCGCCGTTCAGAATGCGTTGGGCCAGTCCTTCTGCAATGGCTGTTTTGCCCACGCCGGGTTCACCAATGAGAACAGGGTTGTTTTTGGTTTTGCGGGAGAGAATCCTTATGACACTGCGGATTTCGCTATCGCGGCCAATCACAGGGTCGAGTTTGCCCTTGCGTGCCATCTCGACGAGATCGGTACCGTATTTCTCCAGTGCTTCATAGGTGCTTTCCGGCGCATCATTGGTGATACGCTGGTGGCCACGCACGGACTCCAGCGTCTGCAGAAATTTCTTGCGGGTGATCCCGGCCTTTTTCAGGGCACGACCGGAAGCCGTATTATTACCCTCTGCAATCAGTGCCAGAATGAAGTGTTCGACAGAGATATATTCATCTTTCATGGCGGTGGCTTCATCGCCTGCTTTTACCATCAACTGATTAAGGCGCTGGGTGATGTAAACCTTGCCTGCTTCAGAGGAGCCGCCGCTGATGCTGGGGAGTTTGGATAGCGCCTGTTGAATGTCGGCTGCAAGGCTATCCACGGATGCATCGGCACGTTCGATCAGGCGCGGAGCCAGACCATCGTTTTGGGCCAGGAGCTCGGCAAAGAGGTGTTCACCATCGACCTCCTGATGAGAGAGGCGCATGGCGAGTGTCTGAGCCGATTGCAGTGCTTCGCGAACTTTCTGTGTTGTTTTATTCAGATCCATTATTGCCTCATTATAGCAGCTTGATAATGGTTATATGGGGTTTATGGCCCAGGTTTTCAAGGATTCGGGTTTTCAACCACAATGACAGAGACCCTGGCAGAGCCTGCAGGGTTGGAGTTGGCCATCTCAACAATCAGGTCAAATTTGCCGTTAGCGTTGGCAAAGGGGAAATGAAATTCATGATCGCTAATGCTGTAGCTGCGGTGGCGTTTGATTTCCTTCTCGACATCCTCTTCAGCCCGGATGATGCGAAAAGTGAGCGGGCCGATGGAGTCGGATACAAGGGAGACCTGATAGTTGCCTTTGCGGTTTGGAAGGTTGAAAAATTCGCGCATGTTCTGAAATGCCGGGATGGTTACATCCCGATAATAGAGATACTCCTTCTCCTCTGCATGGGCAGGAGAGGCAATCGTCAACAGTAACAGGCATAACAGCACTCTGATCATCACTCCTCCTGTGTATCTACTTCATACTTATCGCACAGATAACGCATTTTGTCTTTTGCGCGATCACCAAAACCGAGCCAGCGACCGGCCCTGGCCTTGATGTTTCCGTTTCTCTCAAGCGCGGTCATCAGCAGCTGCTTTTCAAAATCTGCCACGGCATTTTCTCCTTTAATACCGGAGTCAGGCAGTTGCATAAACCACTGCTGGAGAAGGTCTCCTGACTCATGCACAACATGGGGGCCGGCAAGAGAGGGCAGGCTCTCAATCGTACCGCCATGTGAGAGTACAACAGCACGTTCAATGACGTTCTCCAGTTCACGCACATTGCCCGGCCAGCTGTAGCGCTGCATCTGCTCGATCACCTGATCTGAAAAGCCATTGATCTGTTTGCCACATGCCAACCCTTTTTGAATCAGAATCTGGCCGGCCAGAAGCTCCAGGTCATCCATGTGTTCATGTAGCGGAGGGGCTTCGATCTCTACCACATGAATACGGTAGTAGAGGTCATCACGGAATTCGCCGGTGGAGACCAGTTGTTCCAGATCAGCTTTCGTAGAGCAGAGTAGTCGAACATCTGAACAGATGACCGATTCACCGCCTAGTCGTGAGAATTCACCACTCTCCAAAACTCGCAGCAGTTTCGCCTGAACAGAGAGAGGCATGCCTGCAATCTCATCGAGCAAAAGGGTTCCGCCACTGGCGCGCTCAAACCAGCCGAGCTTTCGTTTGCTTGCACCGGCAAAGGCACCCTTTTCATGGCCGAACAGTTCAGACTCGAGGTGTTCGGCACTCATTGCAGCACAGTTAATGGCGATAAAGGGCTCATCGGCACGCGGACTCTCTGCGTGCAGGCGCCGCGCAATCAGCTCTTTACCTGTTCCTGTTTCGCCTTTGATCAATACGGTGGAGGGGGTAGGCGCAACCTGGGAAATCAACTCTTTCAGCGACTTGATGGGGGCTGAATCTCCGAGTAGTTCGGAGCCCATCCGGCTGTCCAGTGCCCGTTTGAGCTCCTGCTCACGCAGCTGTTGCCAGCGCGATTCCATGGCACGGTCGATGGTGTCCTGTACCTCATCGGGGTCAAACGGTTTGCCGAAGAAATCAAGCGCTCCGTCTTTGCGGGCGCGCACGGCAAGCGCATGTTCATCATGCCCGGTAATCACAACAACCGGCGTGTCGGGGCTCTCTTTTTTCAGCTTGACCAGATAGCCCATACCGATTTCCGGATTATCCGGCTCAGGAGGAAGGGCTAGATCAAGTACAACCAGATCAACACGGTTGGCGGCCAGCGCCTCATCGGCTTTCTCAAGGTCACCGGCTTCCAATACCTGGTACTGCTCTTTCAACAACAGTTTAAGGTTGAGGCGGTTGATCTCATTATCATCAACAACAAGTACGGTACGCTGGATTTTCATGAGCACTCTCCCATATCTCTATTTCTCCTGATTCTGCCACAGTGGCAGTCGCACAAAGAAGGTGGAACCTTTCCCCTTTCCAGCACTTTCAGCCGCAATGGTTCCGCCATGCGCCTCGATAATGCGACGGCTCAGATAGAGTCCGATTCCCAGGCCGCTCTCCTTGCTGGTAGCAAAAAGGCGGAATAGCCGCTGCTTCAAAAAGGCTTTGGGGATACCCTGCCCTGTGTCCCGTACTCGTATTTCGATCATCCCGTTTTTAAGTTCCGTCTCGACAAAAAGATCACCCTGCTTCTGCATAGCCTGAACACCATTATCAAAAAGGTTTTCAAATACGCCCTGCAGCATGGCGTTGTCCGCAGCAGCAGCAGACAGCTCGGGCAGCGTCTCATGAACATGAACCGCCTCTGGCCAGAGGCGATCTGCAATACTCTTTTTCAGCAGGCCTGAAACATCGCAGGGAACCAGTGTGGGATGAATTGGCGCCTGCGGATCGGCCATGCGTTGCATCAGCGTCTGCATGCGTCCAACCACCTTGCGAATGGCTCCAACCAGACGCGACGTATCCTCCGCATCCAGTTTTCCAGAGCCGATATGGTGGGCGAGAAAAGAGAGGTCATGTAGCCGGTTTTTCAGATCATGGGAGTGGAGCTGGCCGCTCATTCGGGAGAGTGAATCAAGGCGCGCATCCTGAATCTGCATATGCGAGAGACGGGCATGCTCAAGGCTCATGGCAGCAAAGCGAGAGAGACTGGTCAGGCTGTTGACCTCCTCCTCATCGGTCTCCCAGCCATCGGTCCGGGGTCCGAGATGGAGCCATGCAGTTCCCCCACGTCGCTCAATAGGAAGTGTCAGCTCATAGTCATCGGATGCTTTGCCCCCCGGCACGGGTGCAGGACTATCGGCAGGGTGAGTAAAAAGCTTGCCCTCATCTTCCACCCGCTCATCAAGAGCTGCGTGTGAGCGATGGCAGATATCGCAGATACGTTCCAAAAGCGCCGTCTCAATATTTTCAACCGGAAGATCGGCCAGATCACCGGCGCCAAGCGCCCGAATGGCAGCCAGAGTATCAAGATGCCGTTTGAAAAACAGGCGATCAATCATGCGTTGCAGGCTATGCACAACCGGCGAGAATAGGAGTACGGCAGTAAGGGCTGCCAGCACCATTGACCAGAGAGAAACGGCTTTTCCGGTAAGAGTATAGACCAGAGACTCTGAGAGAATCAGGGCAATGAAAAAGAGGGCCAGTGCCGAAAATGAGGCAATAAAGTAAGCCGCTGAGTGGAGTAGCCGCCTGAAGTAGAACTTCAGGCGGCGACGCAGACTCGGCGGGTTAATGATCTGGATTAAGCCAGCTCCAGCGGTTCGATCTCTGATTCGAAGCGCTGCATGGTTGCTTTCAGTGCATCCAGCGCACTGCCTGTGAGAGGTGTAAGCGGCAGCCGCAGCTCATTAGCCATCCAGCCCATCAGCGAGCATGCAGCCTTCACCGGAATCGGATTGGACTCTGTAAACATCGCATCACTCAGGTTCTGCAAAGAAAAATGAGCACGGCGTGCAATATCCATGTTGCCGCTACGCATTGCTTCGGTGAGTTGGCGCATGGTTTTTGGAGCTACGTTAGCGACAACGGAGATTACGCCTGTGCCACCGAGTGCCATGAATGGGAGCACGGAGGCATCATCACCGGAGAAGAAATCCATCTTGTCACCGCAGAGCATCAGCGTGCGGGTCAGTTGAGCCATATCGGCGGTTGCATCCTTGATGCCGATGATGTTTGGAATATCGGCAAGGTGTGCAACGGTCTCCGGCTGAATGTTGGAATTTGTCCGGCCAGGCACGTTATAGATAATCTGCGGCAGGTGCACAGCTTCAGCTACAGCATGGTAGTGCTGATAGATGCCCTCCTGAGTCGGCTTGTTGTAGTAAGGCGAGATCAAGAGAGCTGCATCGGCCCCCAGCTCCTTGGCGGCCTGGGTCAGCTCGATCGATTCGGCAGTGTTATTGCTTCCGGTTCCGGCAATGACTGGCACGCGTCCGTTGACATGTGCAACCGTGATGCCGATCAGCTGCTTATGTTCTTCAAAGGAGAGCGTGGCCGCTTCACCGGTTGTACCGACAGGAATAACGGCATCCACTCCTGCCTCAATCTGTCGCTCAAGATGGGCGCGGAATGAATCTTCATCTATCTCTTGATTAAACTCCCCATTTAGAAATGGGGTGACCAGTGCGGTCATAGTGCCATGAAACATGTCAGCCTCCGTTCAGCCGCTACTATAGCCTTTAATTGGTAAGGAAAAAGGGGAAACTCTTCCCCTGCCCCATCGCTCCCCTGATCCGCCTGCTATGATAGCGGTAGATCAATTGATTATTGGCCTGTTGAATCTGATGGAGTGCAATATGCTGAAAGTAACAATAGACGAAGAGGATGGCCTCGCCATTCTTGAACCGGATGGTGCACTGACTCGGAAAGATTTCGAGGCGGCCGCAGTTATTATCGATCCCTATATTGAGAGACACGGAGTGTTGAACGGTGTGATCATCCATACAAAAGAGTTCCCGGGGTGGGACTCCTTTGCCGCAATGCTTTTTCACCTGAAGTTTGTCAGCGACCACCATACCAAGGTGTCTCGTGTGGCGATGGCTACTGACTCGGTGGTGGGTGATCTGGCTGAAGCGATTACCGGTCACTTTGTTCAGGCCGAGGTGAAACATTTCCGATTCGGCGAATTTCAGAAGGCCCGACTCTGGGTGCTGGGGCTGGGCTAATGGTATGATCAGACTTACGCGATCGCTGGAAGCGTGGGGGACACCGGATTTCAAAGCGACGCTTAAACGTGAACTTGGGCAGATGGGCGTTGCAGAGCTTCCCCTTCAACAGGAATTGAGTAGTGGCAGTGTCGCGTTAGATGACGATGTCGAGGCGATGATTATTTCCGTTTCTGAAACAGACACTGCTATCCATGCCAAAGCGGGGATCTTCTATCAAAGCATTATCGCCGGATGTAGCTGCTCAGATGATCCAACCCCAACGGATGTTTGTAACGAACATTGCGAAGTGCTTCTGGAGATCAGTAAATCAACGGCTGATACAAGTATAAGCCTCGTCATTGAATGAGTGCCAAAAGCGGCGCTCAGTGTCTGCTCTTTTTCACTGTTTGAATGAGCTTGCTCAAATCCTTGTCTTTCTTCCGTTTTTCAGCTTGTGACATTTCATTAAACTCTGACTCTTTTTTCAGTTTCAGGTAACTCTGATAATGGGCTTGATTCAACTCACCATTTTCCAGGGCGGCTAAAATCGCACAGCGAGGTTCATTGTTATGACTACAATCAGTGAAGTGACATTTTTCTGAAAGCTCTACAATATCTGCAAAACTATTACTCAATCCTCTGCCGGCACTTAAAATACCTAATTCACGCATGCCTGGCATATCAATTAACATGGCACCATTTTTAAGCATCATAAGTTGGCGCCGTGTAGTTGTATGACGCCCTTCCCCGGTGCCACTAACGACTTGAGTTGTTAACTCAGAGTTACCTTTAAGGCGATTTATCAGTGTGGTTTTCCCAACTCCCGAAGATCCCAGAAGGCAGTACGTTTTCCTGGGGATCATGATCTCCCTGATTTTCTCTATACCACTGCCTGTCACACTGCTAAGTGCGATGATTTCGGTGTCAATTCCGGCACCTCTAATGTTAGCAATCAGTTGCTCCAATTTATCAGAGGAGACCAGGTCTGTTTTTGTCAGCACTAACAGAGGTTCAATATAGCCATCATTCACCATGACCAGGTATCTTTCTAATCTGCGAATATTAAAATCGAAGTGACATGCCTGAACAATGAATGCCATATCAATATTTGCGGCAATCATTTGATGCTCAATATCTTTGCCCGCAATTTTTCGTCGTAAAAATGTCTTTCTTGGGAAAACATTATGGATGTTCGCGGAACTTCCATCGTTATGATATTCAACGCAGACCCAGTCCCCAACACATGGGAAATCCATAGCTGATTCAGCGGTGTGAACAAACTTTCCCGTTAGAGTGGCATGGGTTTCACCTGCTTCATTTCTAACGGTATACTGACCTCTATCTACGGCGACCACTCTGGCAACACTATGTTCGGAACCACATAAATCTTTCGTGTGGTTCTTAAGCCATCTGTCTAAACCCAGATCAATCATATCCATAAGAGAGTGCCACCTTTACTTGCTCTAACGGTAATTTGAATGACTGCTTTCGACCAAAAGCGGACGTTCGCACAACCACAGTAGGCTGTCGCTTTGAATCACAGTCACCTGCCGTTTTCCCTTTCGGTCTGCACATATGCAGCCATATCTTTAAGCCACCTTCGCCTGCAATATATCATATCGCGCCTTAAATTCTTTTGCACGACCCTCAAAGAAATCTTTGATGTTATCGTACTCATCAGGGATTTTATGCTGCCAGGCTTCAAAGAAACTGATCTGCCCCATGTTGTGGTACGCTTTAGGGCCCCAACTATGAATGTGGCCTGCCAACGGTACTTGCATGTGATCGTTCCGAATCCCGCCCCTACCGTGGATATGATGTCCATGTGTATTATTTGGACCGATCCCCCTCTCTGCAGTCATGCCGGTGATCACACAGGGTTGGGTGCATAGCCATACGCTGAAACTATTATCAATAATATCACTCTTACCGATCCTGGGAGGCTTAATCGGTTTGCGCTTCGGGGGGCTCTTGGGGTCATAGGCCAGGCGTTTGATTTCAGAACGCTTGATTGGTTTCTGGCACTGTTTGATTGGAGTCCGTTTAAGAGGTTTGCGCTGTTTCTGCTTGATCGCAGATCTAACAATCGGTTTTTGAGGTTTTTGTTCTGGGAATTTGATCTCTTTGCGTGGAGTTGCGTTGATGCGAAGCTGGTCCAAAAGTTCATCGACACAGACATCTTCATCAGCTTCAAAATCTTTGACTGAATAGGAGTCCTGCTTTTTTACCCGAAAATCACGGCTAATAGCAGCTTTCACATCGGCCATTGTTTCCAGGCCTTCTTGCCCGATGATCTTTCCATTTTTTAGTATCATATATCGATTCATATATGACCCGATATTGCGGGGAATGATTTAGATTTTCAAATTTAATCGGGCTCTGCAGATTTTAATGAAAACGACAGGGTATTGTGACTGTCTTTTTGCACTGATTCTGAGTGTCCGCTTTTGGCTTTATGCGTTCACCATGCGACGGGAGGAAGGCACATCCACTTTCTTTTCTGCGCGCAAGCCCAGCTTTTCGAACAGCGCTCTGTCGGCATCGGCTTCCTGATTTCCGGCAGTAAGCAGCTTCTCGCCATAGAAGATCGAGTTGGCACCAGCCAGGAAGCAGAGCGCCTGCATCTCATCACTCATCGCCTCACGCCCTGCGGATAGGCGAACGTGTGAACCGGGCATGGTGATGCGGGATACAGCAATCGTGCGGATGAACTCAAACCTGTCCAGATCGTCCAGAGCTTCCATCGGTGTGCCTTCGATCTTGATCAGCATGTTAATGGGAACAGACTCCGGATGCGGATTCATGCGGGCCAGCTGGGCCACGAGGCCGGCACGATGGCGGCGTGTTTCACCCATGCCGACAATGCCGCCACAGCAGATGCTCATGCCTTCGGCACGAACATGTTTCAGGGTGTCCAGCCGCTCCTCATAAGTGCGGGTGGAGATGATCTCTTTGTAGTATTCAGGGTCGGTATCAAGGTTGTGGTTATAATAATCCAGACCAGCCTCTTTCAACTGGGCCGCCTGCTCTTCGCTCAGCATACCCAGTGTTGCGCAGGTCTCCATGCCCAGATCGCGCACTTCGCTGACCATGTCGCAGACGATCTCAAATGCGCGCCCTTTCGGCTCACGCCATGCGGCACCCATGCAGAAACGGGTGGCACCCTTCTCTTTTGCAGCACGTGCATTGGCCAGAACTTCTTCCTTGGCCATCAGTAGCTCTTTTTCAAGGCCGGTATCGTAACGGGAGCTTTGCGGACAGTATTTGCAATCTTCCGGGCAGCCACCGGTTTTGATTGATAAGAGCGTGGATAGCTGGATTTCATTGGCATCGAAATGTGCCCGGTGTGCCTGCTGGGCACGGAATATCAGGTCGTTAAAAGGTAGCTCAAACAGCTCCGTGATTTCATCAACACTCCAATCATAACGCATGTCCATTCTCCACCGTAAACTTAATCGGCGCACATGGTAAACGGATCGGCCTGATCAGGCAAAGAGAGGGATTATTCAGTGTCCGGTTGATACTCCAGATGGCTCAGGTGTTTGCGAACCATCAGGATGCTGTTAAGCCCCATGGAGAGAGAGTCCATGCCCAGATTCAGAAAAGTCTGTGTCCAGTCGGGATCCGCGGCCAGCTCTCCACAGACGGATATGGGGATATCTGCTCTCTTGGCTGCTTTCACAGACATTTTAATAAATTGATAGATGGCCGGATGATCAGGCCTGTAGATCGGGCTTACATCCTCATCACTACGGTCTGCTGCCAGTGTGTACTGGATCAGGTCATTGGTGCCGATGGAGAAGAAGTCGGAGACGGTAGCAATCTCATCAGCAACCATTACGGCAGCGGGAACTTCGATCATGGCTCCGAGAGGAATGTGGCGGGTCACCCCCAGCTCCTGTTTGCACGCTTCGAGGATATCCCGAACCTGCTCCATCTCTTCTGCGCAGGTCACCATGGGCACAAGAATATTGAGTGGCCCATCTTCAGCAGCATTGATCAGAGCCGTTAATTGATCTTTAAGAAGCTCCGGCAGACTCAGAAGCAGGCGCACACCGCGCAGGCCCATGGCCGGATTGGCACCGGAATAACGATAGCCGGAGAGCTGTTTGAAGAGAGCCGGCTTGTCGCCTCCAATATCAAGCAGTCGGAAGGTGACCGGCGCCCCCTTCATGGCACGAATGACATGCGAGTAGTGTTGATACTGCGTGTTATGGCTAGGCATATCACGACTCTGCAGGAAGGCAAATTCGGTTCTGAACAGACCGACTCCCTCTGCTCCTACATGGAGGGTCTGCGGTAGCTCCTCTTTAAACTCGAGGTTAGCCATGATCGGAAGGCTGTGACCGTTGCTGCTGACGGAGGGCTTGTCTGCAAAGCGCTCAAGACCTGCATGAATCTGATCGAGGGCAGCCATAAAGTCCTGGTACTGTTTCAGGTCCTGCTCGGTCGGATTTAGAATCCACTTGTTCAACTGGGCATCGAGAATGATGGCATCGCCATCTTCGGCCCTGTCCAGGATATCATCTGAACCGATCAGAGCCGGCAGGCCGATACCGCGAGCAACAATGATGGAGTGGGAGTTCATGCCGCCCTGTTCAGCGATGATGCCGGCAATGCCAAGGCGCCACAGTGTCACAACATCCTGAGGTGTGAACTCCTCGGCAAGCAGAACCTGGGGTTTTGAGCTGCTGGGCAACTCAAGCATCAGCGACTGGCCCATCAGCTGGCGCAGTATGCGTATGCCTACCTGCTCAACATCGCTTTTTTTCTCTCGCAGATAGGGGTTTTCAATCTCATCAAATATCGATCCTATGAGATCGAGCTGCTGGCGCAGCGCCCATTCGGCGTTGATCTGTTTCTCCTGAATGAACTGGCGGACTTTCAGAGTCAATTCGGGATCGAGCAACATCATGCGATGCGCCTCCAGCACCAGCAACGGCTCCTGGCTTCTGAGACCGATCAGGTGTTCCTGCTCCTCATCCAGCTCCTTCAGAGCTTTTTGCAGGGCGCTATCGAGCCTTTGCAGCTCAAAAGGAATATCTTTGTGCTCAATAGCCCGCTCCGGAATCGGGTGACGTCCTGCAGCAAGCTTCTGGATATGGCCGATGACAATGCCGTCGCTGCTGGCAACGCTGCTGCCGCGGAAAGTGGGCCGCTTCGTATCGGGCACGGCTACTCTTCCTCTCCAAAGCGGTCGTTAATCAGCTGTTCAATGGCATCAAGCGCATCTTCCGCATCGTGCCCCTCTGCCCCAAGAATCAGATCGCTGCCTTTTCCTGCAGCCAGCATCATGATGCCCATAATGCTCTTTGCATTCACTTCAACCTCATCTTTCGCCAACGTAATTTCACTGCCATAACGAGAGGCTGTTGAGACAAGCCGGGCAGAAGCGCGGGCATGAAGCCCCAGTCTGTTCTGGATATGTACACGTCGACTAGCCATTGGGCTGGTCGCCTGTGGCTGGCCTGCATTCACAATCATCATCTTTGATCATATAATCGGATGCGAGACAGATATACTGTTGTCCGGACGAAACCACTTCGTGCGCCAGTTCATGCAGACTGTCGGACTGCTGGCGCAGGGAGATGGCCTTGATCAGCGACGGCAGATTAAAACCTGATATCACCTCAACATTGCCCTCATTGATGACACTAAGCGCCACATTGCACGGAGTGCCGCCAAACATATCGGCAAGAATCAGAACGCCGTCACCGGTGTTGCTCTGGCGAACCATCTGAAGAAGCTGTTCATGAAGCCGGTCAGGCTGATCGGAGTCTTCAACATTCAGTGCCATAATCAGGGACTGTTTTCCAAGCACATGCTCGGCAGCGACCAGCATCTCGCTGGCGATACGGGCATGTGCTATGAGTACGATTCCAATCATTCGCCACTCCTGAAAATCTGAATCTGCAACCGGCTACAGAGCGATTTTATCCAACTCTCTATGGGTCAGAACCGGCGTTGCAATATTTTGATCCCGCAACCACTTTGCCACTCTCTCTGCCATATAAACAGAGCGGTGTTTTCCACCACTACAACCCAGCGCCAGTGTAAAATAACGTTTTCGTTCCTGCTTTAGTCGGGGCCAGATGAAGCCGAGCCAGTCGCGCAGCTTCTCTTCAGCCTCTTTTACATCCTCAAGCCCCGCCAGAAAGTTTTGAACGGCAGCATCCTGTCCGGTGAGCGGTGCAAGTTCGGGGTCATAGTGCGGATTGGGGAGGAAGCGCATATCCACAACCATATCGGCAGCAGGAGGCAGGCCGCGCTGATAACTGAAGGAGATGATGGAGCAGACCATGTCATGAGAGAGATGTCCGCTTTCGCACAGGTTTTTCCAGAATGATTCAACCATGTCCGATAGCTCGTATGGGTTTAGATTGCTGCTGTTGAGAACCAGCGTCGCATGTTCACGCAGTGGTTTTAGAGCATCTCGTTCACCATGAATGGTTTTGGAGAGCTCCTCCTCTGAGCTGAACGGATGTTTGCGTCTGAGTGTAGAGAAGCGGCGCAGCAGCACGTCATCATCAGCTTCAATAAAGAGCAGCTTCCACTCATTTTCACCGCGCGCCTTTTCAAGCGCATGGTTAAGCTCTTCCGGATTGGCACTGCTTCGAATATCGACACAGGCAGCGGCGTTTTCATGTTGTTTTTTTACTTGCTCAGCCCAGCCGGAGAGCATCTCCACAGGCAGGTTATCGGTGCAGAAGAAGCCGAGATCTTCAAGCGCGTGCAGTGCAGTACTTTTCCCTGCACCTGACAGGCCTGTAATCATCAATAACACCGATATCTCCCGCTCATCTGGCGCTGCCTTTGCGAATGCGCTCCTCCAGTGCCTCGGTGAAGGCCTGGTTGCTATCAAGGCCACGCTGTTTCAACAGCTGATTACGTGTGGCCACCTCAATGATAACGGCAAGCGAGCGGCCGGGACGAATCGGGATTCGGATTTTGGGCAGTGTCACCCCGTTGATTGTTGTGGTGCTGTTTTCTCCCAGAATCCGATCCTCTTCGGAGAGCTTCTCCCAGGGGATCACCTCAATCACAAGGCGTAGCCGCTTGGTATCGGTAATGGCTGCAGCACCATAGAGGTCTCGAATATTGAGAATGCCGAGCCCTCGAATCTCCATATGATATTTCAGCGATTCAGGGCTATGGCCAACCAGCACTTCCGGCCCCTGCCTGACCAGTTCAACCATGTCATCCGAGATCAGGCGGTGGCCACGCTCGATCAGTTCCAGTGCGATCTCGCTCTTGCCAATACCGCTGGCACCGGTCAACAGCACTCCAACACCAAAAATATCGAGATAGACGCCGTGCTGAAAGATGCTCGGTGCCAGCCTTTTGGAGAGAAAAAGCATCATGTCGGTCATGAATGCAGATGATCGCAGAGGTGTAGTCATTAGCGGCGTATCGGTCCGTTTTGCCGCTTCAAGAATAATGTCGGGAGGCACTTCTCCGCCGGTAATTACTACACCGGCCAGGTGTAAATCGAATACGGCATCTACCACCACTTTTCGCTCGGCTTCGGGGCGTGTTTCAAGGTAGTGAAGCTCGGTAAGCCCTACAACCTGCAGGCGATAGTCGCTCAGGTTTTCAAGAAAGCCGGCAAAAGCCAGTGATGGCTTCTGCATTCGGGGGTGATCAATATAGCGGTAGAGTCCGCTCTTTCCGGCAATGAGTTCCATCTTCATCGCTTCGCCCCGCTCTTTGAGCAGTTCACCAATGGTGATGCGGGGCTGTGGACTCATCTTATTGAAGGCTCTCTTCGTTAAAGAGCCTGGAAATGGCTTCGGGAGAGTCTGCTTGCATGATGGTATCCCTGAACGAGCCCTGTTGCAGCAGCCGGGCAAGCCGGGCAAGCAGATCCAGATGGGTCTGATCCTCACTGTCCGGCACAAGCAGCAGGATCACAATATGAACCGGTGCGCCATCAATGGCGTCGAAATCGATACCGTCCTGATGCCTTGCCAGCGCAATGACGGGGCTGGTTAGATCCGGCATACGGCCATGGGGGATTGCTACGCCATGGCCGATGCCGGTACTACCCAGATGTTCTCTGGCCATGACCACTTCAAGCACCTGATCCGGGTCCATCGCAGAGAGAGAGTTTGCCAGTTCGGTCAGCAGCGCGCGTTTGCTGCTGGCTGTCGAGCCTGGCAGTACTCTTTCCGGCTGAATCAGTGTTGTTCTGTCCATGGTAGAGACCTTCGCGCCCTTTTAGTGAGCTTCCGGCTCAATCCAGCTCAATGCACCGTCTGAACGGCGGTATAGAGCATTCAGAGAGTCGGTCTCCTGATTGGTGAAGAAGAGTACGTTCTGGTTCTCATCCAGCTCCAGCTGCATGACTGCTTCATCAACACTCATCGGCTGGGCATTGATATGTTCATGATTCAGCGTTGCAGGCTGAAAATCTTCAGCCAGCTCATCGCTCTCCTTCGCAACATCGAGTACGCGGTGAGAAACTTTGATTTCACGCCCTTTACGCTGCCCATTCTGACCCTGGTGTCTTTGCAGTTTTGAACGGTAGCGTTTGAGCTGCCGGTTCAGCTTGTCCACAACTCCATCAATTGAGGCGTACATATCTTCTGTCTCATGACTAGCGTGAATCGTAATCCCATTGGCCTGCATGTTGATTTCGCAGCGCTGCCGGAATTTTTCAACGGAGAGCACCACGTGTACATCGACCACATGATCGAACGAGTGTTTCAGGTGCTGGAGCTTGTCATTGACATAATCTTTGAGTGGATCAGTCAGCTCCACATGACGCCCTGTAATGGATACTTGCATAATTTACCTCCGCAATTTTCAACATATGGAGACCGCGTCCTTGCGACTCCACCCGAAAGGGTGCTCCTTCCAGGATTATGATCACATTGTGATCAATCTTTTCAGCTACAGGACAGAACGCCTGTCATGCTGAGCTTATGGCCGCCCTTCGGGCAACACGCGCCTTGCCGTCCCGTCTTCGCTGGCTGCTGGTTGGCAGTCCGGCCTGTTCACGATACTTGGCAACGGTCCGGCGGGCAATCTCAATTCCTTCTGTCTTCAATCTGTCAGCAATCGCCTGATCCGAGATCGGGTTGCCGATCGGCTCAGACTCAATCAGTGCCTTCACACGCTGTTGAACCCGGTAGACTGAAATGGTTCCGCCCCCCCGAGTCGGCAGACCTGCGGAAAAGAAGCGCCGCATTTCAATCAGGCCGAGTGGTGTTTCGGCATATTTACCATTAGTAACACGTGAGATGGTGGATTCGTGAAGCCCTACCTCTTCGGCTACATTCTGCAGTGTTAGAGGCTTAAGGCCAAGAATTCCATGTTCGAGAAAAGCGCGCTGGCGTTTTGCCAGGCAGAGACCCACCTTCATCAGTGTTTCACTGCGTTGATCCAGTGCATGCAGTAGCCACTTGGCCTCCTGCATGGCGTTATCCATGAACTCACTGTCAGATCCTTCCCATTTATG
>Ga0316189_10000127_pt1 | contig 68858 bp, 57 predicted proteins | sample LowCovwburrow_MG_FD_204930 | JGI IMG/M metagenome (GOLD analysis project Ga0316189, IMG submission 204930) | Coastal sediment microbial communities from Maine, United States - Lowes Cove worm burrow | ecosystem: Environmental > Aquatic > Marine > Coastal > Sediment | place: USA: Maine...
ACGACCTCGAGATCGGGGTCTTCGATTTCGCAGGACAAGGGTTCGTAAAACGGCCCAACCGCTTGACGCTGGTCGGCGCCTTCGAGGCCGCGGTCATCACGGGCCGCACGACGTTCGCCAAAGCAGGGCGGGATCATCATCGGGTCCTGCAGGGCGGCGCCGCCCTCCGAGCGTTTTTTGGGCATCCCGAGCATTGGCTCGCCGGGTTCGATGCGGGCTACGCCAGCGGCGACGCCGACCCCAACGACGACACCATCAACGACTTCTCGGCCGCCCCCGGGTACACCGCAGGTCTCCTGCTGTTTCAGTACTACCAGGGCTGGCAGAGCGCGCGCAGCCAGCAGCTCGCGGAGGACCCCGAACTCATCGGCGTCCCACCCAACGGCACGCAGTACATCCCGACGCGAGGCACGGTGACCAACGCCGTATTTGTCCACCCCAAAGCCCGCTGGTCGTTCCAGGACCGCTTCGAGGTTTGGGGCGGGCCGTTGCTCGCGGCCTCCGCCGTGCCCCTGATCGACCCGTACACATCGCAGCTGGAAGGCGGCGATGTCGTCAACGCCGTGGGCGGTCGGCCCGATGGGCGCTCGCTGGGCACGGAGCTTGACCTCGGCATACGAACCCGCGGGACCATCGGCGGCGCGTGGATGCAAGCCGGTTTTCAAACGGCGGTGTACTTCCCTGGCCCCGCGTTTGTGCAAGGCGACCTGAGCGTGGACCGAGCCGTCTTCGGCGGCTGGTTCCGGCTCGAAGCACGCTACTAGGCGAAGCGCTAGTTCGGTTTGGCGTCCAACGCTGCCTTCGCCTCCGCGGCGACCTCGTCGTCGCCGTGGTCGGCGAGAGCTTCGAGGAGCCCGCGGTATTGGGGCTCGCGCCGAAACTTGATGCCGTCGATCACGCCGCGGAGCACCTCGGCCTCGGCGTCTTGCTCGACCAGGGCCTCGAACGATTCGACCACACGGTCGGCCGGCATGAACTCAGGAAGCGATGTCAGAGCGCCCCTGCGCGCACGCGGCGAGGGGTCGTCGTTCGCCATCGTTTCGATGACGGGAAAGAGCGAACGCCCGCGGACCGGCAAGTTTCGGATCTCCGAGGCGGCCGCATACCGGACCTCCTCATCAGAATCCCTGAGGAGTGCACGCGCGATGGGCATCGCTTCTTCATCTTGCTCGGCGAAATACAGCGCGCGTGCCAAGGCCACCCGCACATCCGCTTTGGGGTGGCGCGACAAACGATCAAACGCCGGTCGAACGACCGCCGCGTGACCGTGACCGAACGCTGCCTCCAGTACGCTGACGCACGCCTGGAGCACCTGCGATGACGGCTCCACCGTCGTGTGCCCAGCGATGTCGGACACGATCTCTCCGTCGTCCGCGAAGTCCGTCATGGCGCGATACACCGCCGCCCGTACGCCGGCATCGGGGTCCTGCTGCATGCTCTGCAACAGCGCGTACTTGCTGGGACGCTTGTCGATCTTCGCCACTGCCTGCGCGACGGCACGTCGGACGCTGGCCTTGGCGTGGTCGGCGAGCGGCTTGAGCACCGCGAGCCCGCGCGCCGACGTCATACGACCCGCCGCTGCGATCACGACAATCAACAGACCTGGCTCTGCCCCGCCGTCCTCGGCCAACTCCGACAGGAGTCGAACGTGGTCATCGCCCACACGGCCCGCGACCACCGAGGACCAGGCTTCGAGCGCCGCGGCGCGAATCTGGCCGTTCCCCTCGGTGACCAAGCGCGACAGCTGAGGTTCGGCTGCGATCAGGTCACGCTCGGGGTCCAGCCCATCGTGCGCCCAGCGAAGCTCGACCAGCGCGTCGAGCAGGGGGCTTCCATCATCCTCGTTGAGGCCGGGAAATCGCTCGAGGATGAGGCTCAGCGAGGGCCGCCCCGCGGCCGCATCGACGACGCGCACCAGTGCGTGATCCGTGGGCGCCCGCCCGTGCGCCGATTCGGCCTCGACGCGAACGCGGTAGGACGTGTCGTCATCGGAAGGCTCGATCTCGCGTGGCACCCGAAACGAGAACTGGACGCGACGCTGCGAGCGGGGCTCCAGCTTGAGACCCGATCCGATCGTGGTGTCGACGATCGTCTTTTGCCGGATTTCGGAAGTGGTCGAACCGCCGGGAGGACGAACCGCCGTCTGCACGAGACTCACGTGCAGACCCACAAACTGGGCGCCTCGCCGACCTGCGGCGAGCTCGGCGTGCCCCGACAGGAATCCGCCCGAGGCTACGCGGTCGCTGTCGAGCTCAACCTCGACCCTCGCTCCCCCGGACAGGAGGGTTCCGACCCGTTCCCAAACTCCCATGACCGATTGCGCGCGCCGCCCGAACCTCGAACTACCACGCAAGCCCGCCGAGCGGCAACCCGTGGTCGGTCCGTAGGGCCTGGTGTGGAACGCTGTGTACACCCCGCTGCGGGACCTAGAGCAGGCCAATTCCGCGCCCGCGTGGCTTGCGGCTTTGATACGCTGCCTGCGAATGGACGACCCGTTCTTCGAGGCGACCATCTCTGCGGTACGAGGGTTCGATCTCGGCGACGACGCGGAGATGCTGGACGCACTCGCGAATCGACAGAGCGAGCTTTCAGCCGACGAACACCTGCTGCGAAGCGTTCTGTACACGCGAGCTTCACAGGACGGGCCCGCCCTCGAGGACCTCGACCGCGCAGCGGCACTGGGTCACCCCACCGCACTTTCACAGGTACACTACCTGCGGGCGCGCCTGCTCTCTCGGGTGGGCCGCACCGCTGCCTCGGGCGAGGCGCTCGACGCCGCTGAGCGTGCGTCGCAGTCGGATCGGCGGGTCTCCGAGGCTGAGCTGGCCCATGCCAGGGCGCTCTCCGAGTGGGAAGCCGGCCGCCCCGACGACGCGCTTGTGCTCGTGACCCACGGGCTCTCGCTGGACGACGCCTCCGCCGACCGGTGGCGTGGCAAGGGCGCGCTGTGCATCGAACTGGCGCGGCACGACGACGCTGTCGTGGCCTTGGACCACGCGCTTGCCCTGCAGAGCGATGACGACGAGGCGATGGTGCTGCACGCGATAGCCGACGCCGCCAACGGGAACCCCGACGAGGCTGCCCGCTGGATCGAGCGCGCGCTGCACCTGAGTCCCCACCGCCGTGAAGCACTCGCGGGAGAGCCCCGACTGGCTTCGGTCCGTCAGCACCCTTCGGTGTCCCGCCAGCTCGAGCCCTCCCCGCCCCCAGACACGACGTGGATGGACAGCCTCACCTCGTGGACCGCGGCCCTGCGCTACGCCATGGGCCGCCCCGAACACCGCACCCGTCACGCGGTGCAGTGGTTCGATGAAGCCGAGGCGCGACGCATCCACGCGCAGATGGTGACCGACCATGAACGCGGCCCACTGGGCACGATGCACTCGGCCGCGACGCTGGAGTATGCGCGTGAGCTGCTCGAGCCGCGGGTGATCATCGGGCACGCGGCGGGCACCTCCAATCGGGAGGGCGCCAAGGAGCGCTGCATCATCGCGATGGACCCAGGCCCCCATGGCGAGTTGTGGGTCGCGCTGTCGGAGCTCTACCCGTCGTTTCTGTGGATTCCCGCGGGTCGGGACGCGGCGTCCCTGTGCGCCGTGCTCGACGTCTACTTCCCGCGGCCGACTCGCCGTCGCGCCGACCTGACTTCGCAGGCGCGGGGGTTCATCGGCTATCGAGAGCGCATCGTCGTCCCCAGTCCGCGGACCGGCTGCTTGGAGCCCGCGGGCGAGGTAGAGATCGACAGGCATTTCACCCTCAACCCGTTTGTGGAATCGGCGGGCTGGGGCAGCGCATTTGCCGATGACCCGTGGCCCGACGACATCCCCAGCCAGCCCAGGGTCGTCCTCAAGATCGAGCGCCGCCGGGAGAAGCTCGCGGAGCAGGCGCCCGGCTCGGTGTGGTCCATGAGTCGCCGACTGCGTCACTCCCGGGGCTACCTCGCGATCGAGCGCCACCACGGGGACATCTTCACCGCGATGGTGCGGTACAGCCCCTCGCCACACCCCGGGCCGGTAGCCGCCATGAATGCCAGGTTCGGGACGGAGTACCCGCAAGACCTACCTGTCGACGCGCTCGGGGCGTTGCTCGGATTTCAGTTCGACCACGCGACGGACCTCGAGGCCAAGCTGGATGCCACCGACGACCCCGAGATCGCGGCGGGCCTGTTGCTTGTCATCTCGGCGCTGCGCCACAGCGATCTGGATGCGCAGCAGCTGTACCGTACGTGGTCGACCCACGACGCTGCGAGTGTGCGCGCGACGATCTGCACGATCGCGACGGAGTACAACTATGAGTCGCTGCTCGAGACGATGAGTGCGGCCGAGCCGGACGCGCAGCTTCGCGCAGAGATCGAGGCCGTGCTCGATGAGGGGCTTCCCATGCCCGACCTTCTCCCCTCGGAGGTCGTCCGGGTGCCGAGCCAGGAGGAGGGCGACGCATGAGTCAGGCCGAAGTCTTTGTGCTGCAGGACGATGTCCCCCGCTCCGCGATGCGCGAGCTGGCCGCAAGCCTGGGCTGGCCGCGAACCGGCCAGACCGACCGTGGCCACCTGGTGATGGCAAGCGAGCGCTGGAGCCCAGCCGAGGGCATCACGGCCACCTGGGTCGAAAACCACACCTCCGATGTGCGGTCGGTGCATGTCGAGGGCGACGGTGAGGCGTTCGAGGCGGCCGTAACCCCCCTGCGGGCTGCGCTGGGGCACGACGACGCCGCGACGCTCATCGCGGCCGTGGACACGGCCACCGAGCCCAGCGCGTTGATCCGACTGGCGGGGAAGCTCGCGACCTGCCGTCCCCTCGAGTGCAACGAAGACCATTTGCAGGCCTTGCGTGTGTTGCTGGGCCACCCGGAAGTCGCGGTGCGCCGCGCCGCCGTTCGCACCGCATACAACTACCCTTGGTCCGAGCTTGCTCCGGTCATCGAGACGCAGCTGGCCGACGATGCTGCGCTCGCGACCCAGCTGAAGCATCTGCTGCAGCGGCTGCAGGCCCCCTAGCCGGTCCGGTCGGCACTCGAGCCGCGGGCCGGACGACCCAACAGCGGCCTGAGCCAGCGCAGGACGCTCTGTACGGCGCCAGCATTGTCATCCAGCTCGCAGGCGGCGAAGGCCTCGGTCAGCGCGTCGTCACTCGGAGCCTCACCCGATCCAATCACCACGATCTCGGTCTTGCGGGTGGCATCGCCCCACGGTTTTCCGACGTTCAGCTCTGCCCTGCGCCCCACGACCTGAAGCACCGCCCGCTCGGCGCGACGACCCGCCAGGTGCACAACGCCCTTGGCCCGAACCGCGGTCGCGGGAAGGCGATTGACCGCGCGTCGCAGCCGTCGCGAGGAGAGCGGCCGAGTGCTCGTCCACGACCACGTCCAGTATTCCGCATGATCGGCGTGCGTATGATCGGCATGCGCATGCTCGGCATGCGGGTCGTGCGCCTCGGACCGGTCGCCAACGTCATCGCTGCGGGTTGTCTCGACGCCAAGCACGAGCTTCAACGGCACCCGGCCGTGGCTAGCCCGCAGCATCCGAGCACGACGCGCCCGCTTGCGAAGCCCCGCCTCCAACGCTTCGACGGCCGCATCGTCCACGAGGTCGACCTTGTTGACGATGACGATGTCGGCCGCGGTGACCTGCGCCACCGCTAACGCGCGATCGCGGCCTGACAGCTGCCCGAAGTTCTCGGCATCCACAACGGCCAGCACGCCGTCCAGAGACACCCAGCCGTGGGTCTGCGCCGCTTCGAGCGTCTCCACCACGGCGCGAGGGTTGGACACCCCGCTGGTCTCGAGCAGCACGAGCTCAGGCGGGTCTGGCCGCGACAGCAACTGCTGGATGCCCGCCATGAGGTCCTCGCGAATGTTGCAGCACACGCAGCCGTTCGTCAGCTCGACCGTCTCGCCTTCCACCCCGACGATGAGGTCAGCGTCAATGTTGAGTTGCCCGAAGTCGTTGACCAAGACCCCAACCTTGAGCCCGTGGTCACCCGACAGAATGTGGTTGAGCAGTGAGGTCTTGCCAGCCCCCAAAAAGCCGCTCAGTACGGTGATCGTAGCGAGCGTCTCGGCCTGACCCACATCAACTGGCGTACCCAATCGGCGGGGTGGTGGTCAAGGCAAGGACGGGCCGCGTATGCACTTGGGCTTGGTTGTCGCGGGGAGTGCTGGCGAGGGACCGGCATGTCAGCGCAAGTCGAGCACTCGGGACAACAGTCGTCGGGCGAGCGACAGGTCGTGACAACGAGGAGAAGGACCGCCGCGCGCGGGGATGACTGCGATCGCAGGCGCGTGACAAAGCGCCCAACCGGCGCCGGGGCCGCCTACACGCCGAATGCGGCCGCGGCGTCGGAACAACGCTCCGCCGGAGCACGCCGCGGTTTTGGCACGGCAGACCGGGCGCACGGGAGGGTGCGCGCGCGTCCAACGGGTCTCGAGAACCCCTGCCTCGCTCACGTCTGTCGCGCCAGATCGGGTTGCGATTTTGCCTCGGGGCTCCCAATCTGGGAGGCACCTGGAATCTGGACGAGATTGAGGTGATGGGCCCCCAACCGATCGAAGCGGATGTAGGACAAGCACGCCGGCTGCTGGATCAGCCATGCGTTGGCACACAGTGGCCAGGTGCGGATGTAGGTTCCCACCCTCCGGGTTTGGCCAACCGCCTGAGATCTTGGGCGACACGTCCTCGGCCTCCCTTGGCGCACGTCTTGCTCAAGCCTAGTCCCGTGATGCTTGACCCACTCTCCGCCGCCGCACGCATGTACCCCGGCGACGGCGATGCCAACGACGGCTACTCCGATCACCACCATGGCGGTGGTGCCAACGGACCGTCGGTTCTGTCTGTCTCGTTCGAGACGTCAACGATCCGCAGTGATCGCGTCGCGGTTGCGAGGATCGATTGCCCTGGCGCGAGCCCAGACCAGGTCCGCTGCTCCCCGGTCACCCCAGGGTTTGAGATCGAGCTCCTCGACGAGCGTGCGATGCAGGATGGGCAAATACTGGTTGGGCTACGGATCCACCGCCGGATCGGATCGGTCCGACGGCTGTGTTTGGTGCGTTTTTCGATCGGCCGGGCCAGCGCGACCGCCTCGATCACGGTCGTGCACTGAGCCGCCGGCCGCGACCGAGCGTTTGCTACGGTGCGCAGCGTGAAGCCCCCCTGCCCCCGCGGCGCCGCCATCTTTTTGGCCGCCGTGACCCTGTGGGGATGCCCAAAGGCGCCCGACCCGGCTCCGGACGTCGCGCAACCCGACGGGGCTGGCGCTGACAACGGTGAGGCGCCCACGCCAACGGAGACCTCGCGCCCATTCCCGCCACCGGATGGTTCAACGCCGATCGTCGACGTCCGAGGCTCCTCGCTCGAACTCAATCCGGACGACAACATGCTGTCGGCCGCCCTATGGCGCGACGCCGTCTGGGAAGAAAAGCAAACCGAGCTGTTGTTGGCGCAGCTGGAGCCCGGCGACACGTTCGTCGATGTCGGAGCCAACCTCGGCTACTACACCGTGCTGGCCGCGAAAAAGGTCGGGGCCACCGGCCGCGTATTTGCGTTCGAACCTGACCCGGAGTCGTTCGCCCTGCTCAAGCGCAACGTCGCCCGCAACGGACTCGACCAGGTCGTGCTGGAGAACAAAGCCGCTGGAGCGACCCACGGAACGCTGCGGCTGTTTCTCAGCACGGCCAACCGTGGCGACCATCGGGTCTACGACCCCGGCGGCGGCCGAACATCGGTCGAAGTCGAGGTGGTCGCGCTCGACGCATACTTAGCCGCTGCAGGTGGGAACGTTGACTTCGCCAAGATCGACACCCGCGGCGCGGAGTGTGCCGTGCTGGAGGGCATGAAGACGACCATAGCCACGCAGCCGCAGCTGGCGCTGTCGCTGGCCTACTACCCTCGGTTCGTCGAAGCCATGGGCTACACACCGAGCGTTTGTTTTGGCGCGCTCGCCGACCAAGGCTTCAAGCTCGAGTGGATCGACGACGATGCGGGCACCGTTGCGTCCGTCGAGACCGCCGCACTCTCACCCACGCAAGACGGCGCACTGCTGCTGCGCGCCCGCGGCCCGAGCTGAGTCTGGATCAGCCCGCGTCAGCCTTGGCGCCATCGGCCGCTGCTGCCCCGTCGGCCGCTGCCGCCTCGTCGGCCGCTGCCGCGGGACCCTCGGTCACGGTGACGGAGATCGTCGTGGACCAATCGGTGCCGTACGACCGATGCGCCCCGTCGGCGAACTGCATCGTGAGGGTGTGCTTGCCGGGCTTGAGCAGCAACGTCGTCTTGGTCGACCCATCCCCGTAGTGCAGGTGCGTCTCATCTTTGGGAACGATCGCCATGTCGTCGAGCGCGTTGCCGTCGATGATGATGTGGTGGTGGCCCGTCAGGGGATCACGCTCGGTCGCACCTGCGGCGATGACCGTCTTTCCCTCGACCCCCATCTCGACCTCAAACTTGGTGGGCAGCGTGGCGCCGTCCTTGGGAGACACAAAGAACACTTTGCCTTTGGGAACCGCCGCCTTCCCCTTTTCGCCCGCAGCCCCGGCTTCGGCCTTCTTGGGCTTTTTGAGATCGGCGCGATCCGACTTTTTCTCGCCCGAGTCGCAGCCAGGCGCAGCGAAAAGGGCCAAGACGGTGATGCTGACGGCAAGCGGGCGAAGCATGGGCGGCGGAGCGTAGCGCGGCCGTTGATGGATCGAAAGCGCGAACGCCTAGAGCGCTGATCGGTTTGAATTCGCCGCGGAAGGTGCGTCACAGGGGCCCGATCGGCTAGGCGATGGGCCGAAGATGTACCGGGCGTACTTCGAGCGCCCATCAACGACGCCGAACGGGTCCTGAGGCGTGCACTGCGTGGTGGATTCAAACCGGTCAGTGCTCTAGGTGCTCGCCGGGCTGCCCGGCTCGGCCTCTGCGGTCTCGGGGGGCGGCTCTGGCTGGCCCGCGCGGTCATCACCCGCCAGCGCACGCAGCCAAAGCGGGAACAGCTCGACCAACGCTCGGCCGGCATCGGCGGGCACAACCGCATGGGCCAACCCATGGTTGGACATGTACGCGATCACAGCGGCGCTACCGTCGCCGAGCCAGCCATGCACGTCGGGCTCGACCACGAGGCGACCCAGCGGGCCCTTCGCGGTGGAAAAGTGGAATGTCTTCGCAGCGTCGGTTGGGGCCTTGTTGGGGACATCGAGCCGGACGCGCTGCACCCACTTGCGGACCTCGGTGTAGGCCTCGCCGCGCCCAGCGGCTTTGAGCCGTGCGACGTCGAGCTTGTGCGACGCTTTGGCCGCTGCAGCCGCAACCCCCCGCGCCTTGCCACCGCGCCCTCGGCCGCCGCCCTTTCGCTTCTTGCCCTGCTTGTTCTTCTCGACCCGCGCGATGTCCTCATCGGTCACCAACCCCAGGGACGCGAGCTTCGCCTTCAGATCCAACATTGCGTCGCGGCATAATAGCAGCGACCGTTGGCCGCCGCCGCGGCCCCTGTGATATCGACCGTACGGATGGCGCGCGGAGGCCTCGTGCTGGCGATTGTCGCCGCCGTAGGGATGAGCCCGACGCTCGCGCGGGCCGCTGCGCCCGACGCGGCACACACCGCAAGCACGGAGGCACCGCAGGCCACGATCGGGTCCAGCGCGGGCCCGGAGCGCTTCGACGAGAGCCGCTACGCCTGGTCGCACTGCACTCAGACCCCGTCGGGTCAGTGCACGCGGCCACGCCCCGCCCGTGTCGCCTTGTTGGCAATAGGCGCGCTGGCCGGGGGGGCCGCAGCCGGCCTGCTCTTCGCGCTGGGCGATCGCCTGGTCCCCAGCGACCCCGCCGTCATCCTCGCGGGGACGGGCGGCCTGGCCGCGGCGGGTGCGGTCCTCGGCATGGCTGCCGGCCACGTTGGGGGCGACGGCCCAGGTGCCCCCGACCGGGTCTACCCGGCCACGAGCGCGTTGACCTACGGCATGGCGCCGCCAACCTACCTGGACGAGCGCAGCACGCACACGATGGCGCTGCGATTCGCTCCGAGCTGGGCGTTTGCCGACAACGCGGGTCGGGTTCGACTGGTCGGCCACCTCGGCGGCTTGCTCGCGGCCACCCAAGATGTGGATCCCCGCCCGCAGTTTGCGTCGGACATCTCCGGCCAGGAGGGTAGCGCGCCCGTCGTGCTGCAAACGCGGCAGACAAGCATCGGCGTGGGCCTGGACTGGGCGGTTCGCCTCCCCTACCCGGTCCTGTCGCCCTCGCGCTCGACGTACCTCGGCCCCGCCGAGATACGCTGGAAGCCCGACGTTCAGATCCGCCGCGATATCGTCGACGTCGGCCAATCGAGCGAGCGCATCGTCTCTCGCACGATGCTCCTGCCTTTGACCGTGGGCATGCGCTGGCACCTGTCACCGCGACAGCGGTTCACCGTGTACGCGGGGCCTCGCCTGGACATCATCTCGCTGTCGGAGCCGGGCAGCGACAACCTGTCGCGAGGACGCGCGCAAACCGGGCCGCTGTACGCAGAGGCTTGGTACGATCTCGATGTGCCGTTCACGCTACGACCGCGCCGCGATGGACGCAGCCGCCAGACGCAGACCAACGGCCAGCTCACGCTCGGGTACACCCACAGCCGCTTCGATGGCCAAGGGTTCAACCTGGGTCCTGTGGTCGGGTTCTTCGGGCCATTTCACGCGCAGTGGCACACAAGGGTGCGGCCCAAAGGCTCGCCCGTCGCGTTCCAAGCCACTGCAGGCGTCGCGGCGGGCAACGGAGTCACCATGACGGCCTCTGTCGGCGTGGTCGCGCCCAACCTCTCGCGCGCTGGTATGCGCCGCAACAAACGAGGCGCCCAGTGACGCCGCGGGCTGCATCCGTCGCGCTGGCCCTCGGCGCGCTGCTGGCCGCGGGCTGCACCGTCCCCGAGTGCGCAACCCCGGACTACAGCCAAGCCGAGTGCCGCGTCATCGCAGAGAACAACCACGCACGCCTCGAGACGCCGTCGGGCGTCGAGGTGCGTTTCTTGCCGGCAGGCTCGCTCGCGGTGGACCCGTGGGACGCGACCGGGCTCGTCACGCACCGCGCGGACGGCTCGGTCACTGCGCGCGTCGCCGGCCTCGGCCCGTTCACGCTGGCGGTGCAGCGGGATGCGTCGGGCCCCGATACGCTCACCGTAGAGCTGCAAAACGTCTCGCCCCGCGCAACGGTCACCGCTGGGCCTGTCGATGCGCCAGACCGCATCAACGCTGACGCGCTCGGACAGACCACGCGGCGCATCGTCGTCCCGCTCCCGGACACGGAGGCGGTGTTCGTTCACGGCACGCTCGATTGCCCCACGCGATACACAATCGCCGTCGCGGCCGACATTCAGACCAACCCAGAGCAGTTCACGCGCATCGTCGAAGCGCTCCAACAAGAGGCCACCCGCGCATCGGAATCCGGCGAGCCGCTGGTGGGCCTCATCATCCCCGGCGACGTCACCGAGGCGTCCCGCGATGAGGAGTTCGACCAGATCACCGAGATCCTGGGACGACTGCCTTTCCCCGTAGCGGTGACGCCTGGCAACCACGACATCTACCGACCCACGCGCCCCCACTACACCCTGAACTTCGGACCGGGCAATCACGCCTTCACGGTCTGCCGCACGCACGTTGCGATGCTCGATACAGGAAGCGGCTCGCTCGCGGCGTCGGTACAAGCACGTCTCCTGGAGTTGTTCGATCCCGGAGAAGCAGACTTCTCGATCGCCGCGATGCATCACCCGCCGTACGCGGGCTGGACGGGCGCCGGTTGGTCCCGCGAAGACCAAGCCGCGCACCTACTCGCCGACGCGGCCCTCGCAGGCGTCGATTTGATCGTCGCCGGGCACAGCCACTCGCTCGTCGACTTTCCGGCGATCTCCGTCGGGGACACGACGATTCGAGAGATCATCGCGGGGACGGCCGGGGCCCAGCAAGGGTTGGGCGTACCGCGGTACGGCTACGTGCGCCTGACCTTCTCCGACGAGATCGAGGCCTGCTTTGTCGAGGTCGCACCACCGGGCTACGCGGACTTCCCCAACGACGCGCCCCCCATGGGCCGTTGTGCCGCCGACTAGAGCGCTGATCGGTTTGAATCCGCCACGCGCTGCACGCCCCAGGCACCTTCCGCGGCGAGTTTAGACCCAACCACCGCTCTAGCTGCAGGGATTGGCGCCAAGCTTCTCGGCGACGATCGTGGGATTCGCGGCGAGGCGCTCATCGTCGATGATGAGCTCGGCTTCGCCATCCTCGGCGTAGCAGCGCGCAGTCTCGGTGCCATCCGCCGCCGTGTGCACCAGGTCGATGAAGTAGCGGCCGGTTTGCGGCAGCTCGACCCGCATCACATCCGAGGTCTCCATCGACGGGCACGCCACGGTCTCACCCTCGAACGTCTTGGCGACCGTCGGCAACGTGCACGGGGCCGGCGGTGGACTCACGCACCCGATGCGCGTGGCTCGCAGGACGAGTTCGCCATCGTCGCGACATGAGGTGGATGGGTTCGCGGTGATCTCCACGGTCGGCAGCACGTTCGGCTCGTCGCCGGTCGAGCTCTCCGCTGCGCCTGTGCTGGTCCCGACGATCCCAGTCCCAACCGCGCCCGTGTCGCCGCCATCATCGCCTCCGCAACTGAGGGCCACCAAGGCCACGCCGATCGACCATCCCCATCCCCGCAAACCGCTCATGCGCGTGACCATAGACCAGCGGCGGAGGCTGCGCTTGCCCGCCCTCACAGCCCTGAACAAGCGACACCCCAGCGGACGCAACGCGGTCGCGTTGGGCAGTATTCGCGCGTCGCCGATATTCACGCGCGGCCAATTTAAACTGCCCGCTCCCCCGCCGGGGTCGAGCTTGTCGACATCCGGAGGGCAGCGGCCCACGGCTGCCTTCGTGCAGCCGCTCTGAAAGCGTGAACGGTGCCCCCGCTCGGGGCAAGGCGATTGTGAAAGAGGGGTCGTTCTTGAGCCTGGCCTGCACAGCAACAACACACGCCGCGGCCACGCCTCCGACACGCGGCCCCAGCGCCATCCTCACGCCTAGGGGGTGTCTCTAGTGCAGCAGCGCGCCGCGCTCTCGCATCTTGTCGGTGGTGTCGCCCTGGAGGCGCTCGCCCAGCTGGGCGCCCACCAACGCAAAACCGTACGCAATGACCACCGCTATGGCGATGCCCAGGGGGCTGAAGTCATCGGACACCACCGCGTAGTGCAACGCGTTGACCGCAACGGCCAGGGTGGCGGAGATTGCCGGCTCCTTGAGTGTGTTTCCGGGGCTGGCGTACGCGATGCCGGCCGCGCCCAAGAAGAACGACCCGAAATCCACGACCAACACAAACACCAGGGCTCCCGCCGTGACCCCGAGCGCGGCGACCAGCGGGAGCAGGACGGGCTCGAGAAGCACGGTGCGAAGCATCCAATTGAGGGCGCCGATGACGGACGCACCGACAATGATCCACTTGACCGACAGAGGATTGGGGCTGCCCATCGCGTCGGCTGCAGCCTATCACCCCTCAGCGCCCCGAGAAGCCCAGCCAACGAGCACGTGCCACGACATTGTTCTGCACGTATGATCGCCGCTGAGGATGCAAGTGGGCGAGCACTTCGGCAACCGGTTGGTCGGCGTGACGCTGATCGTACTGCTGTCGGTGACGTTCACGCTGCTGTACGTGCTGCAGCACGGAGACGCCGCGCTCGACACGCGGACAACCATCCGCACCGACTTTCGGACGACCGCGGGGCTTCGCTTGGGCAGCCCCGTGCAGCTGGCGGGCGTCGAGGTCGGCAAGGTGAGCTCGGTCGACTTCGTCAAAGTGGAGTACGCGTGCGACCCGCGAACCGAGGATGTCGGCCGTCGCGGCGAGGGGCGCACGGACAACTGCGACGAGACGCTTTTTTGCAGCCCGATCGGGTTGTGCGCCGACCTTGAGGTCATGACCTCGCTCCCCGACCACACCCGTTGCATCGCGTCGGTCGACTGCCGCGAGGACGAAGTCTGCACGACGACAGAGTTCGGCGTGCGCCAGCAGCACGTCGTCTGGGCTGGTCCGGCCGGCGTGTGCGTGCAGTACAACACGCGCCACATTCGAGTCCGGGTCGAGATGGAAGTGCCCGACCCGATGATGGAGCTCATCCGCCGCGACAGCCGGGCGCTCGTCGCTTCGAACTCCGTGCTCGGCGATCAGCTGATCAACATCACACCTGGGTTCGGCGACCCGCTCGACTTGGGGCTGCGCGTGCAGGCGCGGCGGTCGCTGTACGAGGATGTCGAGAACTGGCGCGGTCGCCTCCACCGCGTCACGGAGAACGTCGAGATCAGCATGGAGGCCATCGCAGAGGTGTTCCACGCCCTGAGGGACCCACGGTGGCTGGGCGCGGTGCGTGGTACGGCCGTAAACCTGCACGCGATCACGGGCATGCTCGTGCGTGGCGACGGGCTTGTCGGCGGCCTCATCAGCGACCCCGCGTTCAAGCGCGACGTCGCGCTGATGGTCCGCGGTATTCGAAACGCGACGGGTGGGATCTCCGTGATCGTCGCCAACCTCAATCGCTTGCTCAACACGATCAGCCGCAACATCGACCCCGTGCTCGCAGAGACACGCGCGCTCAGTCAGTCGATGCGCGCGCTGCTGGCCGACCTCCGCAAGACCGACAACAACAGCCTGGTCGCGGTGCTGATGGACGACCGAAGCGCGAAGCTGACCGCCGACCTCGAAGCGCTCATCGCCGAGGCTGACGCCATCACGACCTCGCTCGAGGGAATCGTGGGAAGCATCGACCGGGCCGAGGGGACGGTCGGAAAAATCATCGCTGATCCAAAGCTGTCGTCGGACCTGGGGCAGTTCTTCGACCGCCTCGAGGACCACGAGCGCACCGCGGCCGCACTGCGCTGCGTCCTGCAGGTCACTGGTGCCCTGGACATCCAGGGTTCGCAGGCGTCGTCGGGCCCCGCGGACAAGCCGCGCGGTGGGGCTCGGCAGTGTTTGGAAATTCTGAGTCCGAGCAATCGCGACCGACGCTAGGGCGGTGCCCCCCTCCACACGGCCGACCTGCTGCTGCGGTGGCTTGCGGTGGATCGCCCGCCAACCGCGCCGCAGGTGCGGACAGCGGCATGGACGCACTTGCACGAGATACCCCCTGGGGGTATATGACTAATACCCCCAGGGGGTATCAGGCTACGCATGCGAAACGAAGACTCCCGCAAGAAGCTACTGACCCGCCTCAAACGCATTGAGGGGCAGGTCGCCGGGCTGCGACGCATGCTCGAGGACGACGCAGACTGCGTCGATGTGATGCTGCAGATCTCTGCCGCGCAGGGGGCGTTGGGCAAAGTCGGCCACCTCCTGCTCAACAGCCACGTGCGAACCTGCGTCACAAACGCGATCGAATCTGGAAGTCCCGCCGAGCAGCAGGAGCGACTCGACGAGCTGATGCAGGTGTTCGCCCGCTACGGAGGGCAACCACGATGAGCCTCATGGCCGCGACCTGGCACGTGCTGCTCGCGCTGGCGCCGTGGGTCTTGCTGGGCGCCGCGGTAGCCGGGGTCATGCATGTCATTCTCCCGCGAGATTTCGTCTCCCGTCACCTGGGCGGCGGCCGGAGCAGCGTCATCAAGGCGGTCGCGCTGGGCGTGCCACTTCCGCTGTGTTCCTGCGGCGTCATTCCTGCAGGGCTTGGGCTCCGCAAAGACGGGGCGACCCGAGGGGCGGCGGTCGGGTTTGTGATCAGTACCCCCCAAACGGGCGTCGACTCGGTGCTTGTTTCGGCCGCGTTCCTGGGCTGGCCGTTCGCCTTGTTCAAGGTCGCGGCGGCGTCGGTCATGGGCCTTGTCGGCGGCTGGACAACCGACCGTTTTGTCCCGGAGGCCTCCAAGGCCCAACGGGTCGAGCCGGCCGACGCGCCTTCAGACCGACCAACAGGCATGACCGCGCTCGCGCGCGAGGGATGGGACCACGCGGTCGAGGTGCTTCACAACATCTGGGGGTGGCTCGCGATAGGCGTCGTCGTCTCCGCAGTGCTTACCGCAGTGGTTCCGCCCGCGGCATTCGCCGCGCTCACCGCGTACGGGTCTGTGGTCACGATGCTGGTGGTGCTGGCCATCTCCGTTCCGCTGTACGTTTGCGCGACTGCCTCGGTACCCATCGCCGCAGCGCTCGTCGTGAGCGGCTTTCCAGCCGGTGCCGCCTTGGTTTTCTTGATGGCCGGTCCCGCGACCAACGTCGCGACCATCGGCGCCGTGTACCGCAGCCTCGGCCGCCGCGCTCTCGGCATCTACTTGGGCACCTTGGTGGTCGGAAGCCTGGCCGCCGGTTTGGTGTTCGACTCCGTCCTGACCGCGGGCGTGGTCTCACTCCCCTCGCACGGCGACCACGCCACGGTGTGGGCAACGGCTGGCGTGTTTGCCTTGCTGGTCGCGTTTGCACGGTTCGCGTTTGTCGACGTGCAGGCGGCGCTCCGCAAACGGGCAACCGCGACCTCCGACGACGCTCCGCAGACCCGACTGACCGTGGAGGGGCTCACGTGCAACGGCTGCGCTCGCAAGCTGACCACCGCGCTGCTGGCGACAGACGGAGTCACCGCCGCCGACGTCGATCATGAGCGCGGACTCGCCGTTGTGTCGGGCGCCGCCAGTGCGCAGCACCTGCGCACCGCGGTACAGGGCGCCGGATTCGGGGTCGCAGGCATCGACACGGCGAGCCCCGCAAGCAGCGCGTGATGGGGTTCGCTACGATGAGGCCGCGGAGTTCGATGCCCGACGACAAACCGAAAAACACCACCGCGAGCATTTTTGCCAACGCCCGCCGCTCCGCAAAGAACCACACCGCAGGAGCCGCCGAGGCGCACACCCAAGCGCTCACGTGCCGGAGCTGTGGCGCCCCGCGCAAAGACGGAGCCGAGGCGCTGCTGTGCGCTTTTTGCGGCGGGCACATGACCCGCGAAACGTCGGAGTCCTGAGCCATGCCTGCACTCGCCCAAGTCGTCGCGCGATGGGACAAGTTCCTCCAGTCCATCACCGCCCGGCACGACGAAATCCTTCGAGAAGCGCAAGCCGGGTGTGCCCAGCTGCTGATCGACAACGACTACGACACCCACGCGTTCGGACTCGCATGGGGTGCGATGGGCATGCGCGCCCAGCAGCTCACCAGCAAGATCTCAGACACGTGGGACGAGAAGGTCTCGCCCATGTTCGACGAGCTCGACCTCGACGCGGGCATCGAGGACCAACAGAGCGCCAAGGGGTACGCGCTGCACGAACGCCTCGAGGTCGAGCTCGAGGCCGCGCGGGTGAATGTGTTCGCCGACGCCGCCCGAGCGGTCTGGCGACGGGCCGTGGAACAGGCCCCGCCGCACCTGTCATGCAGTCAGTGCGGCGGCCCCGTGCCCGTGCCGTCGACACTCTCTGCGGTCAACGTGACCTGCGGCAGCTGTAGTGCCGTCGTGACGTACGAGCCTGGCGCGCGGCTCCGCTCCATCGAGCATTTTTGTGTGCACCCGCTGGCCGAGGAGGCAGCGTGGGCGCAGTGGCTTGCGCGCCACGCCGCCGAACAAGCCTTGAGTGCCGCCCGCGACGAGACGCTGGCATTGCTCAAGGAGGTCGAGCGCACGCAGATCGAGTATTGGCGTGCGTACCTCACCACCCGCGCGGCCCTGCTGCCGACCTTCGCCCCCGCGTTCGACAAGGACCTGCGAGGGAAGCTGCAATACTGGTACGAGCTTCAAGAGCGCAGCGGCGCCTGGGTCGCCGCGGGCAGCCCGCGCGCGCTGCCCTAAGCCCCGGCCTTGGCCACGCCGATCGGACAGGTCACGCCTGTCCCACCGAGGCCACAGTATCCGTTGGGGTCCTTGCCAAGGTATTGCTGGTGATACTCCTCGGCGTAGTAAAACGTCGGAGCGTCGAGAATCTCTGTGGTGATCTCGCCAAACTTCTTCGCCCGCAGCCGGGCGGCGAACGCCTCCCGCGACGCGACCGCAGCGGCCTTGTCTTCGGCGCTGTAGCAGTAGATCCCGGAGCGGTATTGGGTCCCGGCGTCGTTGCCCTGACGCATGCCCTGCGTCGGATCATGATTCTCCCAGAAGATCCGTAGCAAGGCGTCGTAGTTGGTCTTTGTGCGGTCGTAGACCACCAGGACCACTTCGTTGTGACCCGTCTGGCCGCTGCAGACCTCTCGGTACGTCGGGTTGGGCGTGGACCCAGCCGCGTAGCCCACGGCCGTCGTGTACACGCCGTCGGCGACCCAGAACTTCCGCTCGGCGCCCCAAAAGCAGCCCATCCCGAACATCGCCTCGCCCATATTTTCGGGCCAGGGAGCCTGCATCGACGCTCCAGAGATGAAGTGGGCCGCGGGCACTGGCATCGCCTCGGGCCGACCGGGCAGGGCCTGCTCGGCCGTCGGGATCTGAAGCTTCGACATGCGGCTACGATAGTGCATTGCTCCCGCAGCGGCCACGGGTCGGCACCGCGCGCCACCGGTTCAGGATCGGCGCAGCGGCCCGAGCAGGAACGAGAACACGAGCACGCCGAGCGTCCCCAGCGCCAAGACTCCGGCCATCCACCGCGCAAAGCTGCTGTGCGGTTTCCCGCACACCGTGTACCAACGGCTCCCGTCCGCGGGCGGGCTGTCCGCGCACGCAAACGTGTAGTCCTCGTCGTAGTCCTCGACGCACAGGTACTTGTGCCGCGTCAGCCCCGTGATGTCTTTGGCCTCGACGTAGCACTGGCCGGGTGGCTGGTGGAGACCCGCGCTGACATGCGTGCTCGGCTCAAACACCGCCATGATGGTTGTGAGCGTCACGAAGTAACCCACGACCGCCGCGTGCAGCAGTCGGTCGTGCGGGTTGCGGGGTTGCGGCTCGTTGTTTGCTCTCCCCCGCCAGACGATGAGCGCATAGATCGAGAGGCCGGAGCCGAATGCCCAGTACGCGGGCGCGCCGCCGTCGAGCTGCTGGAGCACCGTGATCTGCACCATCATGCAGGTCGTGCTCAAGCCACCCACGATGGCCAATCCGGTCATGAAGCTCCCGCGTGTATGCCGGGATGCATCGTGGGCCAGGCCCCAGTGCATCAGCCGCGCGAACGATCCCACAAACGTCAGCACCCACAGACTGCTGCTCACAGGAGCCCCCAGCAGCCGGGCCGCGATGGGCAGATCGGTGTCATGCCAGGACCACCAAATGAACTTGGCGCCAATGATGTCGTAGGGCGCGTAGAACCCACAGGCGACGAGACCCGTCAGTGCTGCCCCCGACCACGGGCCCAACCCGAGCCGTCGCACCGCCGCGGTCGGGAAGTACATGAAGCAGACGTAGACGCACGGGATGTACAGCGGCAGGCGCGGTGTCAGCATCACCATCGCCTGCGCTTGCCAGAAGTTGTCGACCAAGGGCAGCGCCATGAAGATCATGTCGTTGGCCGTGCCCGTCAGGAGCGCGCCTATCCAGATCATGAGGTGGTCGCGTCCACACCTTCGCGCGTGGATGAGCGCCGCGACCGCGCATAGGATGAACAAGCACTCGCCGATCGCAAAAGAGGGGAGCACCGCCCACTGCGACGCGGGGCTGGTCAGGAAGCGCCACGGCAGGTCGGGCGCCAGATCCCAGGGAGCGTTCGCGAGCATCAGTTGTGGCCCTGCGGGCGCCAAACGTAGGTCGCGCCCATCGGAGTGGACGGTAGCGGCACGGTACCGCGGGGGTCAAGCGTGGGGGCGCGCCGCAATTGACGAAGGGCGGTGAGCTGGCATTAGCCAGACCCCGCCCTTGGCGTCAATCCGCGGCTCTTGCTCAGCCGGCCGAGGCACCGCCCGCGAACGCGGCGGTGAGCTTGGCCAACGCGGTCGCACCCGTGGCGGGCAGGCCCGTGACGGTCGCCTTGGCGTCCGCAACCTGCGCTTGGATGTCGCCATTGATCTGCACGACCATCGCGAGGTCCGCCTCGACCTTGAGCTTCGCGTCGCCCTTGAGCATGGGGTTGGCGAGCTTGGCGTTCAGCTTGGCGGTGAGCTTGGCGACCAAGCCCGCTCCCTTGACGCCCAGCTCGGCAATGTTGACGCCCGCTTGCTTGGCCCGCTCGGGCGTTTCCTTCAGGCCGACCGCGATCCCCGTCACGGTCTCGAGCAGCGTCTCGATCTCCGCTTTGACCTCAACGTCCACATCGAGGTCGACGGCCACACTCCCGCCGTCGAGGCTCGCTTTGGCCAGCCCGGTCAGCGCGGCGGCGTCCACACCCAGACGGGTCGGCATGGTCGTGACCTGGTCGACGACGACGTCGACATCGTTGATCGGTTGGAGCACCAGATCGATTTCAGCTTGAATCAGATCGGGGATGCCCTGGAGTTCGACAAGGGGATCGACATCACCTTCGGCGGCATCGGGGTTGTCGGTACCCTTGTCCTTCTTGCTGCAGCCAACGGCGGGCATGAGCAAAGCGGTACAAAGGGAGGTCACTACAAAGAGGGTCGCGCGGGTCATTGGCGGGTTTCTTTCGTTGTTCCCATCTACCGACGGCGATGTCCGCAGACGTTGCGTGCCGTGGTGAAAAAAAGTGCGCCTCGGCCCGACACGCGGCCCACGGGCCCTCAGGCGTGGTCCTACGGGAGATTCTCCGCCAACGGCGATTGCGCGCGCGGGCATCACGCAGGGCCAGGTTGCAGCGCCTGGGGCAATTCCCCCGAATGCGCGGAACCAACAAATCTGCGGGATGTCCAACCATCGTGACTCGCGCTGCCCGCCGCCCCGAGGTCTGTGCCGACGTCACGGTCCGCTTCAACGGAACCGTCGTCGACGCGCGGCGGCTGCACGGGTCGATCAAAAGCGCGGCGACTCCGCTCACCCTTGGCGTGCTGGCGATTGTTGCGGGCATCACCGCTGCGACACTGACCAGTGTGACCGTGGCGGGTGCGCTGATCGGCGCGGGCATCGTCGCGACCGTGATCGGCGCCCATCGTCGGGCCGACCCATGTCGCCACACCTTTTGGGTGGGGCCAGCCGCCGATGTCGACCTACCGCTGCAACGCCCTGGCATGCCCGACCGGCTCGCCGCCGTGCGCATCCGCGGGCACGACGTCGAGATCCTCCCGCCACCCGGGTTCAGCCTCCGCGGCGATCACTCCGTTGGCCCGCCCGTCCTCCTCGGCCCGCGCAACCGCCTCGTGCTCAGCGACAACGAGATCGAGATCGACGTGCAGCGCGGCGCTCCGCTGCCCCGCCCCGCGCTGCTGCGGCTGGACGCTCGCTTTGCAGGTGGCCTTGTCGCCGCGGCCCTCACCGTAGGCGGCACGATAGCCTTGGCGCACTTCGTCGCTCCAGCTTCTCTGTCGATCAGTGTTCCGACAAGTCATACCGCGTACGGTGTCGTCGGCGACCCCTAGCCATCACGACGCCGCGCCCGCGTGGGGGCGGACGTTGGTCTCGCCATCCGGCCGCGACCGCGGGTACACTGCGCGGCGATGAAGGTCCTTGTCACCGGCGGGGCCGGTTATATCGGCAGCATTGTGACGGAGGTTTTGGTCGGGTCCGGAGCCACCGTGGGCGTGCTCGACGACTTCTCGATGGGGCATCGCGCGGCCGTGCACCCCGACGCGCAGCTGTTTGAAGCCACATTGGCGAATCGCGCCGCCGTGGATGACGTCATGGCGCGCTTCGCTCCCGACGCGGTCATGCACTTCGCGTCGCGATCGCTGGTGGGGGAGTCCATGGCCAAGCCGTTCGCGTACCTAGGCGACAACGTCACGTGCGGACTCAACCTCATCATGAGCATGGTCGAGCACAACGTCGGCCGCTTCATTTTGTCCTCAACGGCCAACCTCTTCAGCGAACCCGAGACGATTCCCATCGCAGAGGATGAGCGGATCATCGCCGGGAGTCCGTACGGCGAGTCCAAGCACATCCTCGAGCGTATGCTCGCTTGGACATCGCAAATTCACGGGCTGCGCTACGCGGCGCTGCGGTACTTCAACGCCGCTGGGGCGAGCGACACACGCGGCGAAGACCACACCCCCGAAACCCACCTCATCCCGCTCGTCCTCCAAGTCGCGTTGGGGCAGCGCGACGCGATCACCGTATTTGGCGAGGACTACGACACCCGCGACGGCACCTGCATTCGCGACTACATCCACGTCATCGACCTGGCCCAGGCCCACGTGCTTGCCCTGGCGGCGCTCGACGGCGGCAACCGTATCTACAACCTGGGCAACGGCGAGGGGTTCTCCGTCAAAGAGGTTATCGCGACGGCCCGCGAGGTCACCGGGCATGCCATCCCGGCGACCATGGGTGAGCGCCGTGCTGGCGACCCGCCTACGCTGCTGGCCGATGCGGCCAAGATCAAGCGAGAGCTGTCCTGGACGCCGAAATACCCCGCGCTCAAGCAGATCCTCGAAACCGCGTGGGCCTGGCATCGGGCGCATCCCAACGGCTACGGCGAGTAACGTGGAGCACGTCGTCCAACGTCCGCGAGCACCGTTTGTCACCGCAGACGGAGCGCTCACCGTCCACCAGATCCCAGCGTGGACCGACAACCTGATCTGGCTGCTGGTCTGCAACAAGACGCAAGCCGCCGCCGCGGTCGATGGCCCGACCGCGGCCCCCGTATTGGAGTATTGCGACGCCAACGGCATCACGCTGTCGGCCGTGTTCAACACGCACACCCACCCCGACCACATTGGGATCAACCTCGACCTTCAGCGACGCGGTGCGCTCGAGTCAATCCGGGTCGTCGGCGCGCGCTCGCGTAAAGCCGACGTCCCTGGAATCACCGAGGCGGTCGGCGAGGGCGACGCGGTCACACTGGGCGCCGCGACCGGGCGCGTGTTGCAAACCGAAGGGCATATCGACGGACACATTTCTTTTGTGTTCTCCGACGCCCTGTTCTGCGGCGACACCATGTTCGCGGGTGGATGCGGCTATCTCTTTGACGGCCCGCCCGCAAAAATGCACGACAGCTTGACGCGCCTGGCGGCGCTGCCGGGCGAGACACACGTGTGCTGTGCCCACGAATACACCCAAGACAACCTGCGCTTCGCATGGTCGGTCGATGCCGACAACGAAGCGTTGGCGGAGCGCATCGCTTCGGTTTGGCGTCAGCGCGCCGACGGTGGGTGCACGGTCCCCTCGACCATCGCGACCGAACGAGCGACCAATCCGTTCCTGCGCCACGGCGACGCCGCGGTCGTCGCCCGCCTCGCCCAAGCATGGCCGGGGCGAGACCTGTCCTCGCCCGCCCTCGTGTTCGCTGCCCTCCGCGCGCTCAAGGACCGCAAGGACTACAAAACCAACGGGGACGACGGCTTGCCGCTGTAGCCGTCCACCCGGCACCATGGCGATGCGCGCATGAGCGACCCGACCTGGATCTCGGTCCTGCCTCCGATCTTGGCGATCGGCCTGGCGATCTTCACCCGACAGGTCTACCTGTCGCTGGCGGGTGGGGTCTGGTTTGGCGCCACGATTTTGGCGGACTGGTCCCCGCTGACGGGCCTCGCGGACACCATCGAGCGGGTGGTTGGTGTGTTGGGCAGCGCAGGGGATGCGCGCGTCGTTCTGTTCACGCTGGTGATCGGGGCACTCATCGCAACGATCGAGGCCTCCGGCGGCGTGCGAGGGTTTGTGCAGTGGCTGCAAGACCGCCGCTGGGTCGACACCCCGCGCCGCGCCCAGCTCCTGGCCTGGGGCATCGGCATTGTGATCTTCATCGAGTCGAACATCACGGTCCTGGTGGCGGGCACGGTCGCCCGGCCCCTGTTCGACAAGTTCAAGCTCTCCCGCGAGAAGCTCGCGTACATCATCGACTCGACGTCGGCACCCATCTGCATTCTGATCCCGCTCAACGCGTGGGGCGCCTACAACCTTGGCTTGCTGCAGGGCCTGGGTGTCGATGATCCCATCGGCGTTTTCCTGGGCGCCATCGTCTACAACTTCTATGCGCTCGCCGCGGTTGCCCTCGCCCTCGCCACGATCCTCTGGGACATCGGGTGGGGTCCCATGAAGGGCGCGCAAGCCCGGGCCGCCGCGGGGACAACCCACCGCGAGGGCTCACAGCCGATGATGCCCGACGCGGTGGGCCTGGATCCGGAGCTGGCCATCGGGCCACGCGCCCGCAACATGGTGTTTCCGATCGCGGTGATGGTGGTAGCGATGCCCACGAGCCTTTGGATCACGGGCGATGGGGACCTCATGAAGGGGTCGGGATCCACCAGCGTGTTGTGGGCCGTGCTTGCTGGCCTGACCGCGGCCTGGCTGATGCTGCTGGCACAACGAGCACTGGGCATCGACCGCCTCATCCGACGCGGTCTCGAGGGCGCGGGCGCACTGCTGCCTCTGGCGCTCATCCTTATTCTGGCGCTCGCGCTCGGTGCCGTCGCCAAAGAGCTGGGCACGGGCCAGTACGTCGCACGGCTGGCCGCGGGTCGGCTCCCTCCCGCGGCCCTGCTGCCCGTGATCTTCGCGGTCGCGGCGGGCATCGCGTTCTCCATCGGGTCGAGCTGGGGGACGTTTGCCATCATGCTGCCGATTGCCGTGCCCACCGCCACCGCCATGGGGCTGCCGCTCGAACCATTCGTGGCCGCCTCACTCGCGGGCGGGATCTTCGGCGACCACGCCTCCCCCATCAGTGACACCACAATCGTCGCCTCGATGGCCGCGGCCACCGACCATATCGAGCACGTCCGTACGCAGCTTCCCTACGCCCTTGTCGCGGGCGGCGTCGCCATCGTTGGCTTTGCTGTCCTGGGCGCAACCCTTTAGCGTGCTCCTGCAGCACCCACAGGGGCGCGTCACGGCGGGTCGGCAGGTGACTTGCGTTGCCACCCCCGCAGACCCGGGTTAGCTTTCGCCCGATATGGCCGACGGCTTCCGACTGCACAACACACGCACCCGCAAACTCGAAGAGTTTTCGCCGCTACAGCCCGGCAAGGTGGGTATCTACGTGTGCGGGATGACCGTCTACGACCGGGCGCACGTCGGCCACGCCCGGGCCATGGTGGTGTTCGACACGTTCGTCCGCTACCTGCGCATGCGCGGCTGGGAGGTCACGTTTGTCCGAAACTTCACCGATGTCGACGACAAGATCATCCGGCGGGCGTCGGAGCAGGGCATCGAGCCCGCCGCCCTCGCCGAGCGCGAGATCGAAGCGTTCCATGCCGACGTCGATGCGATGGGGCTGGCACGGCCCGACATCGAGCCGCGCGTCACCACGTCCATCGACAACATCATCGCGCTCATCAAGACGATCATCGACAAGGGGCACGCGTACCCCGCCGACGGCAACGTCTGGTTTGCCGTTGAGAGCTTCGAGAGCTACGGCGGTCTGTCGGGTCAAAAAGTCGAGGAGCTCCGCTCCGCGGACCCGGAGCTAGGCAAGCGCGCGGCGGCCGACTTTGCGTTGTGGAAGGCCGCCAAGCCGGGCGAGCCCGCCTGGGACAGCCCCTGGGGGCAGGGTCGCCCGGGGTGGCATATCGAGTGCTCGGCCATGGCCGCGTGCGAGCTCGGCCAAACGATCGATATCCACGGGGGCGGCCTCGATCTGGTGTTCCCGCACCACGAAAACGAAGTCGCGCAGTCCGAAGCGGCCCATGGCGAGCGCTACGCCAACTACTGGATGCACAACGGCCTGCTCACAATGGGCGATGCCAAGATGGGCAAGAGCCTCGGCAACGTCGTGAACATCGAGGACGTGCTCAAGGAGTTCCCCGCCGAGACCCTTCGGCTGTACTACCTGCAGAGCCACTACCGGTCGCCGCTCCCCTGGAACGACCAGGCGCTGCCGGACGCGCTCGGGATGCTCAGCCGACTCTACGAGGCTCGGGATGTCGCCGAGGCGATGGGTGGCAGCGAAGACCCGGACCACGTCGCGGGAGAGCTGGGCAAAGACGCCAAGACGGTGCTCGAGCTGGGCCGTAGCTTTGCCGAGCAGATGCACACCGCGCTCGGCGACGACTTCAACACGTCCAAGGCGCTGGCCAACCTGTTCGCGCTCGCGCGCGTCGTCAATCGGTTCGGGGCCCACAAGAAGGCCAAAAAGCGCGGAGGCCCAGTGGTCGCGCCGACCTTGGCCGCGTTTGCGCTGGTCGGCGAGGCACTGGGGCTCATGACCATGCCGACCGATGACTTCTTGGAGCAGGTCAAAGACAAGCGCTTGGCCAGCATGGGCGTCTCGCGCGATGAGGTCGAGCGGCTCGTCCGCGAGCGCGAGGAGCACCGCGCTGCCAAGGCGTGGTCCGAGGCCGACCGCGTCCGCGACGAGCTGCTCGCGCGCAGCATCGTGATCATGGATGGCGCCGAGGGCTCGCGCTGGAAGGTGCGTCTGGACGCACCCGAGTCGGCCGACGCCTAGAGCGTCGATCCGTTTGAATCCGCCGCGGAAGGTGCGTGCTGTGGTGCTAGCGCGGCGGCGGGTCGTCAAAGTCGGCCATGATGGCGTCGGTCAGCACTCGGCCCAAGTGCGTGTAGCCCAGGGGCGTGTAGTGCAGATGGTCGGCCTTCGCCAGCGGCGGCTCGGCCGTCGACCAGGCGTCCATCGAGCCGTCGCCGCCCATCATGGCCTTGGCATCGAAGAAGCCGCATCCCGCGGCCGCGGCCACCTCGCGCTGCACCTGGATGATATCGGTGCAGCGCTCGCGCTCCACCCACGCGGGGGCGGGCTCGGTGACCTCGCGCTGGAAGTCGACCGGGCCAACCAGCAGGCATGAAGCCTCCGGAGCCGCGGCTGCGAGGCGAGCCATGACGTCCTCCAAGTTGGCGCGGTAGGTCGCGATGGGCTCGTCTTCGTCGACCGACTCGTTGGCACCGTACGCAAGTACCCACAGCGCGGGGTCGCGTCGCTGCAGGTTGTCGCGCCACACGGGCGGATCCCACAGCACCATGTTAGCCGCTCGGGTCCCCCCGATACCGAGCGCATCCACGACCACCCCGGGTCCAGCACGCTCCAACACCGCGCCGAACAGCCGCACCTCGCCGTCTCCGGTTGGCTTGATCGTGAGGGCTACCGGCCCGGGCGCAAAGCCCTCGGCTGCAAGATACGCGGGGCTGAACTCTGGTGACCCCGTGTCCAGGGTCATCGACTGACCATTGACCGAGACGGCTGCCGTACCGCCATCGGGTTGGGCGAGGTACCAAAGCTCGACCGAGTCGACCGGCGTGGCTCCCTTGCGCGCCGCGACCGTTGTCTTGGCGCGCTTGTTCCCGCTATGGACGGACGCACCCAGCAGGCCGTACCGCCCATCGAGCTTCCCCGTCTTGCGCTGGGCGTGCTCGACCCGCCAGTGCTTGGTCGCGGTGACCCGTACGGCGCCGTGACGATGCCACCGCCACAGCGGCACCACGGCAACGAACCCAGGTCCGCCATCGCCGAAGCGCGCTTGAAGGTAGTGCCGCAGATACCCCGTGTACCGATCGGCCGCGACGCTCGAAGCGCCATAGAACGCGATGCGGACCTTGTCGCCGCCCGTGCGGAGTGCGGCGTGAAAATGCTGCAGCGGCGGTTGCTGCGCGGCTCCCCGAAGCACCGGGGCAAAGTGCACCAACTCGCTCGCCACAAGAGGCTCCCCGTCCAAAGCCGTTTGCGCTGCGAGGTGCGCCGTGTCGGCCGCCGCCGCACGAACCGGGGCAACCCGCGGGGGAGGCGGTGTCGGTGGCGCGACCGCAGGCGCTGGCGTCGCCGACGATGCTGTGGGTTGCGTCGCCACATCGCTCGGCACCTCCGCGGTCGCCGGGGTGGTCGTATCCGGGTGCGAGCACGCCAAAGCTGATGCGACGAACAACAAGGCACCGAACTGTGGCCCGGCTCGCCTGCCCCTGCCCTGGGGCGCGCTGCGGGTGCGGGGCCCACCAGACATCGATATCGATCGTAGCACGCGGCTCCGAGGCAAACGGCTACAGGGCAGCGCCCGCAGCGACAAACAGCCGCGTCGTGGATTCGTCGAAACACACCAGGTCGACGCGGGCCAGCGCGTCGCGCTCTGCCAAGGCCTTTGCCGCAGCTGAGATCGCGATGGGCGCCGCCAGCTCTGGTGGAAATCCATAGATGCCGGTCGAGATTGCCGGGAATGCGATCGAGGCCAGCGCATGTTCGGCCGCCAGCTCAAAGCACCGGTCGTAGCAGGAGCGCAGAAGACCGGGTTCGCCGTCGTGCCCGCCCCGCCACACGGGGCCGACCGTGTGGATGACGTGCCGTGCGACGAGCTCGTACCCGGCGGTGATCTTCGCCTGGCCGGTCTCGCACCCGTGAAGGGTTCGACACTCCGCGACCAGCTGCGGGCCCGCGGCGCGGTGAATCGCCCCGTCGACCCCGCCGCCGCCCAGCAAGCTCGAGTTCGCAGCGTTGACCACTGCGTCCACGTCCAGCGTCGTGATATCGCCGGTCACAATCCGAAGACGATCGGCGCCAAAACGCGCAGCAATGACAGGAGGAGAGGCGACCACGGGGTTGCTTTACCAGACTCGCTTCGCGGAGATCGGCCTCGCGCCTCAAGTTCGCGTCAACGTCGCTGCGGGGTGGCAGGCCCCCGGGCGAGGGCCATCTGCGGCGGACCGCCCACCGTTGCCCACCGTTGCCCACCGTTGATCACGGCGGCAGGTCATGCGATTGCGAACACAATGTTGATCGATTGCCCCGAATGCTCGAGGTCCGTCTCCGATCGTGCGGCCGCGTGCCCGGATTGCGCGTTCCCGATAGCAGAGCACCGGGCGGAGTCTTTGGCCGCTGAAACGCTCACCAAGGAGCGGGCATCGCGAAAAAGGGCGGGTGCGACCGATTGCGTCCGCTGCGAGGCACGGGGGTTTTGGACGGAAACGTTCAAGGATGCCGACGGCAACAGCAAAGAGGGTTTTGCATGGTGCTCCCAATGCGCCCATACCGGACGTGTGGTCCTGTGCGAGAGCCTGCGTGGCTTTTGGGCGGTGTCTGAAGCTGACGTCGAGGCATTCCTTGCGGGCGAGATCGATGAAAAGTCCGACCACGCGAACTATCTTGGCGAAGAGCCACCCGAGGGTCGCTACGACCATGTGGCGGAGGATGGGGCGGAGTCTTCGGGCTGAAGCACGAAACGGCGTTTCCCTCGTTCAATAGATCGGGCCCCTCGCGATATTGCGTGGGTCCCGCGCGCCACCAACATGCGCGGCATGTGCAATCCCCGTGCTACGCTACTTCCGGTTGTTGGCTGACTTCCTGCTGTCTACCCACCCACCCCATCGATGACCTTGAGCGAAACAGCGACAGAGGGCGACCGTAACGAGTCGCTTGTTGGGACCACCATCGACGGTCGGTACGCCGTCACCAAAATGATCGGCACGGGCGGTGTCGGCCTCGTCTATTCGGCGACGCAAGCACCCGACGAAGACGGCAATACTGAAGTCGTAGTTAAAGTACTGGCGCCCAACTTCGCTGCCGACACCGAGAGCTCGGCCCGGTTCCGCCGCGAAGCCACGCGACTGTCCACGCTGCGGCACCCCAACATCGTGCGGATGCTCGACCACGGGCAGCAAGGCAGCCACGCGTACCTGGTGATGGAGTACTGCAAAGGCGAACTCCTTTCGGAGTACGTCGGTCGCAACAAAGCCCTCACCCTGGCGCAGTTCGTTCCGATCGCCGCGCAGCTTCTCAAGGGGATTGGGCACTGCCACTCCCGCGACATGATGGTGCGGGACATCAAGCCCGCCAACGTCATGTTGGTCGAACGAAAGGGCCGCGCCAACTTCGTCAAGATGCTCGACTTCGGTCTGGCCAAGTTGATCCAAGACGATCAACCGATCACCGAAGAACATGTGATGGGCACCGTCGGGTACCTGTCGCCCGAGCAGATCAAAGGCGAGCCGCTCGACCTTCGCGTCGATGTCTACGCGGTGGGTGTGCTCTTCTATTACATGCTCAGCGGCCTCATGCCCTTCGAGGGCGACGGCAACGCTGCGATCTTCTACAAGACAGTCAACGATCCTCCGCGTCCGCTCCCGGAAGTTCTGCCCGAAGGCAGCGAAGTCCCCGAAGACCTGACGGCGCTTATCCACGAGTGCCTGACCAAAGACCGCGAAGGCCGACCCGCCGACGCCGACGCGATCGTTGAGCGGCTCATCGACGCCGTTCCCGCTTCGCTGTTTCGTCTGCCCCGCGCCGAAGCTGGCCGACCACGGACGGGCTCGGCTCCTGCGCTCGACTACTCCGGCCGCGTGGACTTGCCCGGCCTCGAGATTCCGCCGACCTCTCCGGTCGCGATCGTACCCGGCGGCCCCGTCGAGGGCTTGGTCGCAACTCCGCTCGGCGACGGCGGCACGCTCCCGACGAGTTCACATCCCATCCAACTCGAGCAAAGCTCGGGCAACGGCAAGCTGATCGCAGCCGGAGCAATGCTGCTCGGCGCCGCGTTGGCCGTGTGGTTTCTGACCCAGTCGGATTCGACACCGAGCGACAGCCCCGATCCAAGCAAAGCCGATGTCGTGGCGGAGTCCGGCCCCAGCGCAGCGGCCATGCTCGACGAGGCCGCGGCGGCACTCGAGGCCGGGGAGTTCGACGCGGCCCAGGCCAAGCTCGATGCGGCCGCCAAGCAAAGCGCAGACGCGCCAGAGTCGAAGGCGAGACACGCGACCCTTGAACGCCAGGTCAAAATCGCGCGCTTGATGGCCACGGGCGCCGCACTTGAGGCCGAAGGCCGACTGCGCGTCGCTGCCGACACGTACCGCGACGCCATCACGCTCGATGGTGCGTACTTGCCGGCGCGCGAGGCTATCGCCCGGCTGCAGGCCGAAGAGCCCACGATCCCGCCGCCGCCTCCCGCCGCCGACGCCAAGATGGCGTCCGCAGCGATCACCTCGACCCCCGCGGGGACGGTCTACATCGACGGCGCGGACTCAGGCCCAACGCCCTACAACGGCAACCTCGCCGTCGGCACCCACAACATCGAGATCCGCGCCCGCGGCTTCACGAGTTGGTCGGGCACACTCGTTGTGACCGAGGAGGGCACCAAGCCGATTGCGGTCGCACTCCGTAAGCGACGCGGCCGCGGTGGGCACAGCTCGAGTTCCCCGCCCGCGACGGTTCCGACCCCGGCCCCCGCAGCGCCTACGCCCACGCCAACCCCCGAGCCCGCGGCCAAGAAACCCGACCCGCCGGCAGGCAAGCCCAGCCCGTTCCTTCCGACCAAGGACGCAGGCAAGGGCTCGATCTTTCTACCTACCAAGGACTGAGTTCGCTCGGTTCACTGACTCAAGATGCACAACAACGACTCGCTTCCCCCCAATGCTCGACGGTGGCTCTGCGCCGCCACAAGCGGCGCCGTTGCGCTCGCGTGCTTGCAAGTGATCCCCGCTCACGCGGCCGGCCCGGAGGAGGCTCCGACTGAGGAGGCCGCCGCCGCATCGCCCGACGTGGAAGCCGCTGACGCGCTCAGCGAGCAAGCGGTCGAGCGCTTCAACGCGCGCGATTTCGACAACGCCATCGACTTGTTCAAGCAGGCCTACGCGCTGGACGCAAAGGCAAACTACCTCTTCAACATCGGGCGCGTCTTCGAGGAGAAGGGCGATCTCGAGAGCGCCGTCGAGTACTACCAAAAGTTCGTCGGCTCGGAGAGCGTAGACCTCGAGTCGCGACAAAACGCGACCGAGCGAATCTCGGTACTTCGCGAGACGCTTCGCGCGATGGAGGGCGATGCCGAACCCGTCGAAAAGGAGCCCGAGACCGATCCGGTGGGCGAGCCGACGACGACGGAGCCAACCGATACGGGGCCCGACCGTAAGCGCGTGTTCCGGATCGCAGGCTACAGCCTCATGGGCGTCGGCGGTGCCGCGCTCATCGTCGGCGGAGTCTTCGGCGGGCTCGCGTTGGGTAAGTCCAACGATGCAGACAGCGAGCCGTTGGTCGACGAGGCTCTCTCCATGCGGGACGACGCCAAGTCGCAGGCGAAGGTCGCCGACGCGATGTTCATCACCGGCGGCGTGCTCGCAACGGCGGGCCTGATTTTTGTGCTGACCACACTGGGCAAGAAGGACAAAGCGGCGGCGACTGCCCGCACAAACGTGTCCCCGTTTGCCAGCCGCCGTGCCGCAGGGTTGTCCCTCAGCGGCCGTTTCTAAAGCTAAGCCCAACTTCCTAACGATTGCGAGATACGACATGGCACCAAACGTCCCCTCCACCCGGCTGCAACGCCTTCCTCTGTGGCTCACCGGATCGGTGCTTGGGCTCTTCGCCGGTGCCGCCTGCAGCCTCACGCTCGGGCTCGACGAGGAAAAGGCGTGCACCGCCGACAGCGAGTGTGAGTACAGTGACGGCGCAGGGTCGTGCGTCGAGGGCTTTTGTCAGCCTCCTGGAGCCGATGGCCCCGACGACGGTGTCGACGACGGAGGCACGGCCGGGACCACCGGCATCTCCAACACCGACGATGCCGGCACCGCAGACGGCGACACGACCTCGTCGATCAGCGACACCTCCGACGACGACTCCTCGGGTTCCGATACCGTCGGCGCTGATTGTACGGTCAACACCGACTGCAACATGGACGAGCGCTGCTCTGCGACCAACGAGTGCGTCTCGCTGCTGTCGAAAGAATGCACCATCCTCGAGTATCCGGACGACGAGGACTTCGATCGCGACAACGTCGTTTTCTTGGGCTCGGTCATGCCTACAGGCGAGCCCTTCGATGCCCTCGTCGTGCCGCTGCAGAACGCGGTCCAGCTTGCGATCGAGGATTTCAACAACATCACGAGCTTGCCCGGAAACCGACAGATCGCCTGGGTCGGCTGTCAGAGCACGGCGGGTGCGAACGTCGCAGAGGCGGCTGCCGCTCACCTTGTCGACAACGTCGGCGCGCCCGCGATCGTCGGCCCCGTGTTCTCCGAGTCGGTCATCCAGGTTGCGGACCAGGTCACCGTTCCGGGCGACACCTTCCTGATTACGCCCACGGGCAGCGCGGCGCTCATCTCCAGCCTGCTCGACCAGAACCTCGTGTGGCGGGTGACGCCGAGCGACGTGTACCAGTCCGAAGCGATCAAGGATCGCCTGCTCGACTCCGCCCCCGCCCGCGTCCTCGTCCTTGCCAAGGACGACGCGTACGGCAATGGCATCCTGGGCGCCATCCAAACGGACCTGATCACCGACCTCGCTCCCGCAGAGGTCTACATCACCAACTACGAAAACCCGGCCGCATTCGCGACCCAAGAAAAGCTGCTCTCGTCGTACGGCGCGGTGCTTGGCGAGGCCTTTGCCACCCTGCCCGCGATGTTCGCGGCCCCCGAAGACCACTTCACGCACGTCGTCATCCTGGGCACGTCCGAGGCCGAGGCGCTCATCGTCTCGTACATCAGCATCTGGGCGCAGCTGTACGCTGGCCAGGGTGCGCCGCTGCCGCGCTTCGTCGTGAGCCACGGGGTCGTCCCCTCCATGGAGCCGATCGTGGAGAACCTCGGCGTCGCCAAGGGCACCGAGGCGCTTGCACCTCTACGGCCGCTGCTGTTCTCGAGCATTGAGGGCACCTCGCCCGACATCTTCGACCCTGAGAACTTCGCCGCGTTCAACATTCGCTACAAGATTCGCTTCATGAACGAGGAGGCGCTGACGAGCTCCTCGCTCTCGTACGACGCCACGTTGGCGGCCCTGTTCGCCATGGTCACGGTTGACGAGAACGACCCGCTGACCGGTACCGCCATCGCCGAGGGCATGGCGTCACTCAACGACCCAGATGGCACCGCGGTCTCCTTTTCGGGTGCGGGTCTCGACTTCATCCAAACGGCCCGCAATCAGCTGGCCGCGGGCGCGACGGTCGACCTGCAGGGCGTCAGCGGTGCGCTCAACTGGGATGCCGACACGGGTGAGCTGCGGGCGAACATCCTAGGGTGGGAGCTCGCTGGCGACCCCGACGACGCAACCATCAACGTCGAGCGGCTGTACTCGCTCAACCCAGAGCCCGCAATCGACGGCAACTGGGTCGAGCTGTAGCCACGGTCGTCGACTACGCGTCGACACAAACGTCGGACAGACAGCTCAGCCCCGGGTCGCAGCCGCCACCCGGGGTACAAGGGCACCCCGCCGATCCCGTCGGACAGCGGGCGTCTGTGTCGACACAGATATTGGACAGGCAACTCAGCCCCGGGTCGCAAGCTCCGGCTGGTGTGCACATGCAGCCCTCTGCCCCTGTAGGGCACGGCCCGCCGTCGGTGGTGCCGGGGATCTCTCCAGTGGCGACGCCCGTCGAATCCGCGGTCTCAGTCGTGGGATCGGCGCCCGACCCGCTGGACCCCGTCGAGTCACTCGTCCCTGTGGTCGAGAAGCTGCCGGTCCCTGGCGCCGCCGGGTCGATCGGCTCAAGTCCGCCGCATGCGACCGCGCAGAGTGCCCCAATCAGCCCGCAGATCCGTCCCACTGTCGTGCAGGCTACCAACTCTGCCGTCGGGCGGTCGCCATATCTGCGGCAGTTGCGCGCAAGGTCCAGGATTCGCCAGAGATTTGCGCAGTGGGGACAAGCCTTGCCAAACTCCGGGCGTGGATAGCGGGTTTCCCGCACCACGCTGAGCGACCCCATGGCGCACCAGGACGACGATCCACAGGCGGACGACTCGAGCCCTGACCTGCAAGCGGCTGCGACGGACACGGACAAAGAGTCGGTCGAGGCCGATGTTGCCGAGGTTCGCGCGGCGCTGGCTGCGGACGACGATGACTTGTTGGAGCCGGACGTCTTTGGCGATGAGGACGAGGATGCGGTTGCCGCTCCGCAGGCGCGTCGCCGTCTCGGCCTAGCCCCAGCCCTGCTGCTTGCTGGTGGCGGGGTTTGGGCGGCTGCGGCCGTGATGCGTTGCAGCCCAGCCGATGGGCCTACCGCCACGATCGAGGCCGCGGACAAGGACGAACCCGAGGCCGCGCCCGCAAAGAGCAAGCCCAAAGGCAAGCCACAGGGCACCAAGGACACACCCCCGCAGGCGCCGGCCAAACCGGTCCTGCCGAAGGCTGACGAGCCCGACGAACCCGATCCGCTACCGGAAGACTGGGCCAAGGACGTCACCGCCCCGGAGCTGGTGACCTACAAAGTTCGGCACGGCGGGTCGATCAAAAACGTCGCGAACCTCTTCAAGATCTTCCACCACGAGATTGTCGAGCTCAACCCGGGCGTCGGCCTGGACCAACAGCTCCCGCCGGGCTCTTCGGTCGTCGTGTATCGGCGCCAGCCGGGCACGGTCAGCCAATCGGTCGGCGTCGCGAGCGGTGGGACCCTCGAGGGCGGCGTTCCGATGTTGGACGGCCCGGGTCGGGTACTGAAGATGATCCCGTGGAAGGGATGGGCCACCGCCGATACCGTCGCAACGCTCGACCGCGTGCTTCGCCGTTGGGCTGCCGACGAGAGCAACAGCCAAGCCGTGCTGGTCGGGAACATGTCCGCGCGCCACGGTGGACGCCTCAAGCCGCACAGCACGCATCAGTCCGGGCGCGACGTCGACCTGGGCTACATGCAGAAGCTGCCCGCGGGTGAAGAGCTTAACTGGCGGTCGATGACCGCCGACAATCTCGATCCGGCCGCGACGTGGAAGCTACTCCAGCTGCTCCGTGCCACGGGCAAGCTCGAGGTCGTGTTCATCGACACCAAGATCCAAAAGCTCCTTCACGCCTGGGCTCTGGACAAGGGCGGCATGAGCAAGTCGAGCCTACGACGCTGGATGGAGTACCCACGGTCGGGGCCGGTGCGCAGCGCCATCATTCAGCACGTGGCGGGGCATACCGACCATCTGCACGCACGGTTCAAGTGCGGCTCCAGCGAGACCCGCTGCAAGTCCCGCAAGCGCTAACGACTGCAGCGGTGCGTCGGCGTGCGACCCTAAGGCCGCACCGAGGCATCTTTGGCGCCCCACAACTGCAGCACCCGAGCCGCGTATCGCCGGGTCTCACGCGAGGGCGCGCGCGGCTCCAGGAGCACAGCGGCGCCGCCGTTGTACGCAGTGGCGACGCGCTGAACCGTCGCGTCATCCAGTGCCGGATCGCCGAAATCTGAGATCAACGCGGCGAGGTGCCGGGTTCCCAGGTCGATGTTCACCGCGGGGTCGAGCAGTGCTTTGCGAGTGGGTGCAGGCAAACCATGCGCACGGGCGACCGCCGCAGCTGTCTTGGGCATCATCTGCATGAGGCCCAACGCACCCGCGGGGCTGACGGCTCGGGCGCGGCCGCGCGACTCGACGTAGATCACGATCGCGACCAAGCGCGCGTCCACGCCATGGGTCCGCGCCGCGCTGTCGATGGTCGGCCCCAGAGCAGTGATCGCGGGCGGAAGCCATGCCACGGAGGACGAAGAGGGCGCTGCAGTGCCACTGAGAGCCTCCACAGGCGACGGCGCACAAGGCGCTGCAGTGGGCGCGCAGAGCACTCCGACGAGTGTGGCCAAGGGGATAGCGGGAAAACGAGACATCGGGCCTATTAATACGAAACTTTTCGTATTAATCAACGAAACGCTTCGTATTTAATCGAATCACGTCCCCGGCCCGATCGATCGACCCCCGCACTACACTCACGCCTCCATGTTTCGCCGAGCCTCGATGCCTGCGGTGGTCTCCACCGTCCTCGCCTTGATGGCGACGGCCGGTTGCCAAGACGATGGCGGGACCGCGCGCGCGGGCTCAGAGGATGGAGACCCGACGGCGTCATCGTCGGACGACGGTACGGGCGACGACGGGGCTGAGCCCGAGACCGTCGACGGCAGCACGAGCGATGGCGCCTCGGCCGATGAGAGCACCAGCGACGACGCCGGCTCCGATGACGACGGCACCACCGACGACGGGGGCCCGTACGAGCCCACGGTTTATCCCGCGGGGCAGACCCACAGTCCGATCACCCCGTTCGTCGCCGACACGATCGATTTGTACGCCGCTGCAAACGCGGCGTTGTTCGAAGATGTCTTCATGAAGACCGGCGCCTCGAGCACGGTGAGCACAAATACGCTCCACTGTTTCGCTGGCGATGGCGTCGACTTGGCGCGGCACACCCAGCAACTCCAGCCAACGCTCGACTATTTTCTCGGCGGCGATGCTGCGGGGACCACATCGTTTGATCGGGTCACCGAGGCGGCTCAGTCCGGCGTCCATGCAGGCTGGGCCATCGCCGGAGAGGTGTCGCCCATCGACCTTGAGCTGGCGGCGCTGTCGCCCCGAGTCGCGCTCGTCCATTACGGCACCAACGACATGGGATGGGGCGCCACCTATGCATCGGCACTGCACGTGCTGTACGCAAACATGACGCTCCTATTGGACGGACTCCTCGACGAAGGCGTCGTCCCGATCGTGTTTGGCATCACGCGCCGCGGAGACAATGCCAACGCCAACCGCTGGGTCGCGACCTACAACGCAGCGTTGCGCGGGCTGTCGCAGCAACGCCAGATCCCGTTCATCGACATGCACCACGCGATCGATCCGCTGCCCGGAAACGGTCTGGCGGGCGACGGACTCCACCTCGAGGCCTACGCAGAGGGAGCCTGTGTTCTCACGCCCGAAGGCCTCACGCACGGGTACAACGTCCGCAACTTGATCGCGTTGCAATCACTCGAGCGACTCACCGCAGTACTCGTTGACGACACCCCCGCGCCCGACGACCCCAGCGATCCTGCGCTTCGAGTCCAGGGGTTGGGCACCGCCCGCGAGCCGTTCGTCGTGGGCCCCCTGCCCTGGGTCGCAACCCAGACGACCGACGACGCTCCCTCCCTGGTCGACGCCTACCCCGCGTGCGACGACGCCGACGAATCGGGCCCTGAGCACTGGTACCGCTTCGTGCTCGACGCCCCCACCCCGCTTCGAATCATGGTGTTGGACGGCGATGGCGTCGACGTCGACCTGCACCTCCTGCCGGCCAGCGGCGAGCTGGACCGCTGCATCGTCCGCGACGACACCCGCATCCAAGGGACCCTCGCCGCGGGGACCTACACGCTGGTCGTCGACACCTGGGTCACCGACGGACAAGCCCTGTCGGGCGATTACACGCTGCTGGTGGTCGCCTGCGACGATGCCGACCCCAACTGTACGACACCACTCTGAATGCGTCGCATGCGCGGGCGCCGAACCGCGCACCGGGGTCGCGGACTCACCTCGCGCGGACTCACCTCGCGCGGACTCACCTCGCGCGGACCCACCTCGCGCGGGGCGCCATCGCAGCGTCAGCCAGCGCAACGTCCTGTGCTACATCGACCCGCGGTGAGTGCCGTCGACAGCGAGCCAGAGACCGAGGACGACGGCGTCGTCGTTCCCCCTCCGACGGAGCGAAAATGGTTGCTCACCCAGCTGGCCGGATTCGTCCGGCGGTTCGGGCCCGAGCGCGTGCTCGTGGGGCCCATGCCCTGGCCCAACGAGGAGTGGTTCCCCGACAAGTGGGCAGGCGGCGAGCCGAGCATGCGGCGACTGGTGTGTCGTCTGATGGACTATGCGGGAATGCCCGACGATCCCGTCGAGGTCGTGATCGACGCCGACGGAGATGCGGGCCGAGTCGCGGGCGGTAGCAACTACGCGACCGTCTGGTTCCTCGGGCGTACCAACGGCGTGATGCGCTTCGCCGCACTCGCGTCCTCGCTTCGCAGCCCCGTCGTCGTGGTCCCGCATGCAGCTCGAGCGGTTGCCGAGGCATTTCTGCGCACGGGCGGCGTGACGATCGGCGACGACACCGCCGCCCAACGCATCGTCGACCTCGCCGGCATCTACCTCGGCTTCGGCATTCTCACCGTCGATGCGGCAATCCGCCACATGAGCGGGGCGCAAAGTGGGTTCACCAGCACACGCTCGCGGTCACGACTCGGAGTACTCGCACCGCAGTCCATCGCCTTTGCTTTTGCCGCCGTGACGGTCGCCCGCCAGCTCCCCGACAAAGACGCTCGGAAGATCGCGCGGTCGATGCAGTCCAATCCCGCTGCGTTCTTCAAGGCGGCGCGCCGCTTGCTGCTCGAGCGCGACCCATCAATCGCCACCTTCTTCAAGCTTCCCGACAAGCACCGATGGCCGGAGGCTCCAGATCTCGACGCGCTCAAGGCTCCGCTGCCGCTGGACGACACGGACGAGGGCGAGGCGCCCGAGGAACGACACGATCAAGAGCGCGGCGTCATCGGGATGAATGCGGACAAGCCCGTGTTCCGCGTCGAGCGCAGCAAGGCGCTACGGCTAGCAAAGATGCTCGCGATGCCCACGGTCATGCTGGGCATGCTCGCGGGGCGGATGAACATGGGAATCGAGATCCCCATGTGGCAGGTCGGTGTCGTGGCGCTCACGCTCGGTGCGCTCGGTTTGGGTGTTGGGCGTCTACTGCCTGATTCGCGCTGCTCCGAGCCCAAGTGCGGCCAGCCCCTCAAAGAGGAGGAGACGACCTGCCCGCGGTGCGGGGGAAACGTCATGGGCGTGATCGGGCACCCCAAGGAGCGGCTCGCGGCCGAGGAGGCACTCGGCAGCGAGTCCGAAGACGCGGGTACGTCAAAGAGCGATCTCGATGGCGCACCTGCCGATCGATGACGCCCGCGCGGCGTTTGCGACCGCCCTGGGCACGGGCGATCCCATCGTCGTTTGCGCCCCCACGGGCTCTGGCAAGTCGACCCGCCTACCCGGCTGGCTGCGCGACAGTGGCGACAAGCGGGTGCTCGTGGTCGAGCCCCGCCGAATCGCGGCACGAGCCCTGGCCGGATGGGTCGCGAAACAGCGTGGCGGCAAACTCGGCGAGGAGGTCGGATACCAGGTCCGCTTCGACGGCCGTCGCGGGCCAAACACGAAGATCCTGTTCGTAACACCCGGCGTCGCCCTGTCGATGCTCTCCGACGGCGAGCCCGGAAGGATCGCCCCCGGTCTGGCCCAGTTCGACGCCGTGCTCGTCGATGAGTTCCACGAGCGGGCGTGGGAGGTCGATTTGCTCGTCGCGCTCACGCGCCTTGCAAGGGCCGAGAGCAAGACGCGTAGCGGGGACCCGGTGCCCAGCTGCGCGCTCATCTTGTGCTCGGCAACGCTCGCGGAGGCCGAGCTGTCCGCATCGCTGGGTGCCACGGTCGTCCGCAGTCAGGGGCGGGCGTTCGATGTCGACATCACGTACCAGGGCGAGGGTCCGCCCACCCACCGCGAGTTGGACTCTCGTGTCGCCGATGCCGTGCGCGACGCTCTTGGTCGCAGCGACGGCGACGTCCTCGTGTTCTTGCCGGGCAAGCGGGAGATCGAGGCGGCCGCCCGCGCGCTGCATGGATGCGCCGCGACCGTCGTGCCCGTGCACGGGGGACTGTCTCCCGCTCGCATGGCAGCTGCCCTGGCGCCCTCGAGTCAGCGCAGGATCTTTGTGTCCACCAACGTCGCCGAGACTTCGCTGACGCTCCCGGGCGTGCGAACCGTCGTCGACTCCGGCTTGGCCCGCATGCGTGTTCACCAGGCCGGCCACTCGGTGCTTGCGCTCGGCCCAATCTCGCAGGCATCCGCCGACCAGCGGGCGGGCCGCGCGGGCCGGGTCGCCGCGGGCACATGCATCCGACTGTGGTCGCGTCACTACGCCGCTCAGGCCAGCACGCCGCCCGAGGTACTTCGCGTCGAACTCGACGACGTCTTGCTGCGCGCAGCCTCGGCCGGGCTCCCCGGAGCTCGCTTCGTCGCAGCCCCGTGGGTCACGCAGCCCCCCGCGTTCGCCGTAGCCGCGGCGCAGCAGCGGCTGGCTGATGCGGGCGACCTCGACGCGACCGGCGAGATCACGCCGAACGGTCGCACGCGGGCACGGCTCCCCGTCTCGGCGTGGGCGGGAAGGATTCTCGCCAATCCGCCCGCGGCGCTCGCAGGCCTTGTCGCCGACGTCGTCGCGATCGCGGAGCTGGGGCGCGACCTCGTCGTGCGCGAGTTCGGCGACGCCCAGTCCGCGGCCGACGAGGCGCGCGCGGAGCTCTTTGCCGGAGCGACCGACGATCTTGAGGTCCAGCTGCGCGCACTGTGGGCCGGCGACCCCGCGCGCCACGGGGTACATGCGGGCCTGCTCAAGGAGGCCCGCAACATGGCCTCGCAGCTGCGCGAGCGGATCGGAGCGCCGCGCAGCAGTCGCGCAGACGGGTCCAAGTGCCGCTTGGCCGCCGCGGACCGCGATGCCCTCGTGGCCCATCTTTTGGCCCGTAGCCCGGAGTCGGCCTTCGTCCCCCGAAGCGGCCGCCGCGGCACCGATGGGGCTGCCACGCGACACGGAACAACCGCCTGGGGAAACGGTCAATGCGAGGTTCTCCTGCGACGAGTCTCGGTGCCCGGCGTCGCAGCCGCCAGTCAACCCAAAGCACCGCTCGCCGCGATCGTCTTGGATCTTGAGTGGCTGGGCGTCGGACGCAGCGCGCAGGGCCGCGGTCGCCTGGGGCTGGCGTGTCGCCCCGCAGACCTTCTCGCGGCAGGCATCGGCGAGTCGCGCGTCGGAACCGCCCTCCTCGCCCGCGAACGCGGCCGCCGGGAGGTCGTCGCAGACGTCGAAGTCACGTTCGCGGGCACAACCCTTCACAGCGAACGCAAAGCGCTGAGAGGGGCTGCGTTGCTGTCGGGGATAGCGCAGCTGATGCTCGATGGGCGCATGCGATCGTTTGATAGCGCGGCGCTGCTGGATGCACTCCACCTCGAATCACTGCTCCGCCAGCTCGCACCGACCTCCACGAGCGAAGGGCCCACAGCCACAACGCACGACGAACTCGCGGGCCGGCTCGAAACACTCGGCGTGCAGACCTTGGCGGACCTCGAGCTGATCGGCGTCGAGGACCTCACTGCAGATCTCGACGCGGCCGCGCTGCGTTGGGGCATCGACGCGCGCGAGCCAGCAGCACTGAGGCGGGATTTTCCGCGACTGTGGGCATACCAAGGGACCAGCTTCCAGTGCAGCGTGGACATGGCTCGGCGGATGGTTGTCCTCGAGCCGTTGCGGTCCAAGGGCAAAGGCCGAGAGCCCCCAACATCCGTGCTGCCCCGCTTCCGAGGGTTTGGCGTCGAGTACCGCAAGGCGAGCCGCCACGTACGGCTACGCTAGCGAGCCGGTCAGCCCTGGCGAATCTTGAACTGGGTGTGGCCGGCCAGCAGGAGCGTGCCGAACTTGACGGGCTCCCCTTCGCGCACGCGCACGTAGGTGCCGTTGCTGCTCCCGAGATCTTCGATCCACAGGTGGTTGCCCTCGCAAACGAAGCGGCAGTGATCCGCCGACACATAGGTGTCGCCGTCGAACGTCACGTCGCCGTCCTCGCGCCCCAGATTGAGACCCGCGCCGCTGATCGGGAATACGCGCGGCGGCTGCCCCTCGCGAAGGGTGACGATCAAGTCTCCCCACGTGCCCGTGGAGTTGCCCCCGGCGACGTGCTCGTACTGCAAGCTGGATTGCCCGACCTTGAACTGATCGCCATTGCGCACACGTGTGCGCTCGGAGACCTGGGCAAACACCCCGGAAGGACCAATCGCGCTCACCAGCACCCCGTCGGCTGCGGGGGCCAGACGCGCGTGCTGAGCGTCCATGTGGCGATCGTCGCTCCAAGGGTCACCGCCCTGGGATCCGATCGCCAGGGCCTCACCTGGCATGATGGTCCGCTCGGCAACGGCCTCGCCACGCGGACCAAGCATCACGACCCGAACGGCCTGACTGCTCGCGATCGCTTGGGCAGCGTCGGGATCGGTCGGCACGGCACGCTGCGAGGTCGACGGCGGACGGCGCGGCGGCGGGGCCGACGGGGCGGCGTCCAGGACGGCCGGCACGGCGGGGGCCGGGGTCACATCCGCTTCGACGGAGTAAAGGGGTACCGAGCCGGTCACCACGCGAGGCGTCTGCTGCACACCGAGTGTGTGCCGCGGCGCGTCGCCCGGGAGCGTCTGCGATGGGGCTGCCGCGTACGGCTTGGGCGCGGCGGGTTTGGTGGGGTCGCCGGGCACGAGCGTGGTGCCCATGTCCGCTCCCGCTGCAGCGCTCTTGCCCGAGATCTGCGTGCCGTCGAGATCGATCACGACATCGCCCATCGACCGCAACGCGGGCTTGGGCCCCGACGGATCTCGCTGCGCCTGGAAGGGCGCGGGTGCGGCGGGCGCCTTGGTGATGACGGTCTGGTCGACCGTGTACTCATGGGTCTCCGAGCGTGCAGCCTGCGGGCGCCCGGGTAGCTGCCCCGCGGGCACCAGCGTTGTCGTCGACTCGAACGCGTCTGAGGTATCGACCTCAAGCTCGTCCGACAACTCGATTTCGATCTCGTCGATCTCGTCGGCCGACGGTGACCCGCCCGTCGTGGCGTCGGCCGGCACCGGCTCGTTGAGCTCGAGCGCCGAGCCGTTTGCAAGCGTCCGGTCAGCGTTCTCATCGGGGTCGACGAGCTGGTCGACCAGGGTCGCGGGCTCGTAGTCTCCGTACGGGGCAGGGCCTGGCGCAGCCGAACCGTCTTCCGGTGGCGGGATCGTACCCAGGTTGGCCTCGACCACGGCGGGCGCTGCGGGCTCACGAGCCTCCGACTTCCCGGGCGAGGGGGGCGCCTGCTCGTCGGCGGGAGTCGGAGCGGGAGTCGGTGCCGGACTCGGCGCAACCGAGGCCTCGCGCGCTTTGCCCTTGCTCGACAAAGCGCCCAGTGCGGGACCCGCAGCCTTGGCTGGACGCGGCACCGCCGACTCCGACGCGAGCACAGGCGCGACACCGTCCGGGACATCCGACGTCGGCGCAACAATCTCGTCGCCGTCGAACGTATCGTCCTCGAAACCAAATGCATCCTCGATCACCGCGTCGATGGCTGCGCCAAGGTCGGCGTCGTCGTCTTCGTCTTCGGCCGGGAGTTTGGGCGCAGCCGCTGCGGCCGGGAGTTTGGGCGCAGCCGCTGTGGCCGGAGGTTCGGCCGCAACCGGGGTAACCGGAGGTTCGTCTGCAACCGCTGCGGCTGGAGGAACCACTACGGCGGCAGGCGCGGTGGCCGATACCGGCTTGCTGGGAGCGCTCGCCGCCTCGGGTTCTGGTTCCGGTTCGGGCGGGGTCGCAGCGGGCGGGGGATGGACACCAAGGGCGACACCGAGCTCGACAAGTTGCGGATGCCCCTCATGCTCGGCGGCCAACCCGTCGTAGGCAGCCCGGGCGTCGTCGTTGAGCCCCTGTGCGAGCAAATACCGCACCTCGGCAACGGCAGCGGTGATATCGGGATGGTTCGACTTCGGCGGCGCGGGTGTTTTGGGTGGAACGACCGCGGCCGGCACGGCTCCAGCCAAGCCCCGAGCCGGTGGTGATGGCACGTCGCGCTTTTTGGCGGTGAGCGTGACGGCCGACTCATGCGGCACAGGCTGGCTCGGCGCCGTCACTGCAGCCTTCGGCGCGGTGGCCGGCGGTGCAGCGACCTGCGCCGCAGAGACGGGCTTGCTCGGCGCCGTCACTGCAGCCCTGGGCAGAGTCGGGGCAGGCTTTGCCGCGGCAGCCCCCCGGGCGAGTGCGGGCGGAGCGGGCACAACCCCGCCCGGTCTCGAGACTGCGGATGGCGGGGGCGGCACCTTGGCCCGCGCCTCGCTGGACTTCGGCGCGGTGCTGGGTCGGGAGAGCCGTGGCAGCGCAGGCAGAGCCGGGCGCGCGGGCGGGCGCACGCTGGGCGGCTCAGGCAGCGCAGGACTCGGCGCGACCGCTGATGCGCCCTTATCCACGGGCTCGACCGGGGCCGAATCCACAGCCGCGTCGGCTGCTGGCGCAGCTCCGTGCGGATCTCGGATCCCGCATTCGCCACAGAACTGGGCGCCCAATGCCAGTGGCTCGGCGCAGGCGCGGCACGGACGTTCGTCCACGCTCACGTCGCGTTCCCCATCGATTGGGTCGCAGGCGGACGCGCAGTCACTGCGGGAGGATACCCTGAGCGTCGCGGCCTGGGATCCCCCTACGCCTGCGCAGTAAAGAGACGGAGAGGCGCTCCCCAGCGTGGGATTCGCCCAATCCACTGGGAGCTGCCCAAACCGGCCCCTCGGGCCCGGGCTCACCGGGATGGCACAGACCCGTTCCGTGCCCCACAGGCCCACGTTCTCGCGATCATGACGCGGGCGGCCCCCCAATTCTCGGCCATCACGCGCCGGTCGTGTGGGCTGCTCTTGGGTAGCGTACCGTCGCGCTGCCGATAGACCGGCGGCACGAGGGGACGCAGCAATGACGCGAGGCGAGCGCGCAAAGAAGATCGGGAAGCTGTTGGACGAGCTGTACCCAACCCAGCCGATCCCCCTCGATCACAGCGATCCGTTCACGCTGCTGATCGCCGTGATGCTGTCGGCGCAAACCACAGACAAGAAGGTCAACGAAGTCACGCCCGCGCTGTTCGACGTGGCACCCACCCCCCAGGCCATGGCGAAGACCGACGTCGAGACGCTACGCGGCCTGATTCGAGAAATCGGGCTGGCGCCGACCAAGGCGAAGAACATGAGGCGCACCGCCGAGCTGCTCGTCGAGCGTCACGGGGGGGTAGTCCCCGACTCGATCGACGCGCTCGAGGCCCTCCCCGGCGTCGGCCACAAGACCGCCTCGGTCGTGATGTCCCAGGCGTTCGGTGTGCCCGCGTTCCCGGTGGATACGCATATCCATCGTTTGGCCGCACGCTGGCGGCTGTCCAACGACACCACGGTCGTCCGCACCGAAGCCGACCTCAAGCGCGTGTTTCCTAAAGAGGAATGGAATCGGCGCCATCTTCAGATCATCTACTTTGGCCGCGAGCACTGCCCGGCCCGCTACCACGACCTGTCGACCTGCCCCATCTGCGGCTGGGCAGCCTCGAAAAAACGGATCGCCGAAGAGCGCTCCGGGAAACTACACTCCAAGCGGTGAGAGAAGGACACGCGAGTCTCACCGCGCTGGCGGTCGCGATGGGGCGAGGGCTCGGCACGCGGTCTGACGTTCGCGACGAGGCGGGCTCCAAGCTCATTCCGGGCGCAATGGGCGGCCTGCTGCGCGCGGCCAGTCGTCGCGAGCCGATGCGGTGGCTCGGTCGCGTCGCGAGTCTGGGCCTGGTCGACCACGTGACGATGCGAATGGCCGCCATCGACGCAGCCGTCTCCCACGCCGTGGCGCGCGGGTGCGACCAGCTCGTCGTGCTTGGCGCCGGCCTCGACGCCCGTGCCCAGCGGCTTGCCTGCTTGGGCGCGGTGGACGTCCTCGAGGTCGACCATCCCGACACACAAGCGACCAAGCAGCGACGCGTCGTACTGTCTCAATGCCGAGCCCGCTCGCTCCGATTTGTCCCGGTCGATTTTGAGGCTGATTCTCTGGACCTGCGGCTGGACGAAGCCGGACACGACCCACTCCGGCCCACCTTTTGGATCTGGGAAGGCGTGACCCCCTACCTGCAGCTAGAGGCCATCGACGCAACGCTACGCACCGTTGGCGCCCGGTCTGCTCCCGCAAGCGGCTTGGCGATGACCTACGCCGTCGAGGCGCGCGTTCCGCTTCCCGTTGCCGCGCGGCTGGCGTTCTCCGCCTTGGGTGAGCCACTGCTGGCCACGCTCTCGCCCGATGAGGCCGCCCGCCGCTCTGCTGCGGTGGGGTTCGCCCCGCTCTCGGATACCGACTCTACCGACTGGTCTACGCAATACCCTGGCAGCGCGCGCCTGGCCGTATTGTTCGCCGCCGAACGACTACTCGTTGCGGTGCGCCACGCTACAGCCGCTAGTTCGGTTTGAGCTCGGGGGCGTCGCCAGTAGGACACGCGATTTCGTAGTTTGTGGTGACGGTGCACCCGTCGGCCGTCGTGGAACTCGGGCCGATGTCACACGCGGTACCCAGCAGGGCGAAAGCGGCGACAGCGACGATGGAACGAAGTTGAAAGTTGTTGGGCATGATTTCCTTCTCACAGGAAGTACCCGCCGCACGCGGAACGATTGCGTCCCCACCTACTTTTCTCAAAGAAACGCAACCCCAAAAGAGGCCGCCAGAGCGGTACCCAGAGCGCAACAGAAGGTTTCAACGCTGGGCGCTCGGGGCGCTTGCCAGAGTGAGGGGGCAGCACTAGGATTCACTCCGACGTGCGGATTCGATACGCAGCGCGAACCGACGTGGGCATGGTCCGGTCCCACAACGAAGACTACTTTGCGTTGATCGAAGACGAGAAGCTCTTCGTCGTCGCCGACGGCATGGGCGGTCACGCCTCGGGTGACATCGCGAGCAAGTTGTCGGCCGATACGATGGGCGAGTTCTATCGCATGACGCGAAGTCAGGACGCGCCGTGGCCGTACCGCTATGACGCGTCGCTCTCGTACGCAGAGAACCGCGTGGTCGCAGCGATCCGTTTGGCGAACGCTCGGATCCATGAAGCGGCGAAGCGCCATCGGAGTCAGCGCGGGATGGGCACGACCGTCGTCGCCTTTCACGTCAACGGCGAGCGCGGCTACGTCGCGCACGCAGGCGACTCCCGCTGCTACCTCATTCGCAATGGCCGGATGCAGCCGCTAACGCGCGATCACTCGCTGCTCGAGGACTACAAGGATGCGCGGCCCGATCTTACTCAAGAGGAGATTCGGGACTTCCCCCACAAGAACGTGATCACGCGCGCGCTGGGCATGCGCGAAACGGTCGAGGTCGACCTTTGCGAGATCAAGCTCGATGACGGCGACCGCTTCATGCTCTGCTCGGACGGACTGTCGGGCATGCTCGAAGATCCCGAGATGCTGCAGATCATCGTCGACTCTCGCGACCCCGAGGGCGCGGTCAACGATCTGATCCACCGCGCCAACGAACTCGGCGGCACCGACAACATCACAGCGATGTTGGTCGAGTGCGCCTTTTAGTTTTGCGCCGCCATCGAGGCCCCGCCGCCGCCCGTCGAACGGGATCGCCTGCGCTCGGGCGCGATGGTGGACTTCTCACAGTCGGGCCACGCACCCACGCCAGGGTCGTCCCGACGGGGTATGCTGAGCGGCCGTGGTAGCGCGGAAATCAGATCCCGAGGCGTCCCGCGCCGCGATCCTTGCCGCGGCGCGCCGTTGTTTCTCGGCCAAGGGCTTCGCCGGCACGTCGATGAATGACATTGCCCGCGCAGCCGAGGTGACGCAGAGCCTGATCCACCACCACTTCGGGGCCAAAGCACCGCTATGGCGTCAGGTCCTCGCGGACGCGTTTGAGGAGTACCGCGTCAAGCAGAACGCACAGTTGTCGGCTCAGGGGCACCCTAGAGGCCTCATTCATGGGTCGATGGCGGACTACTTTCACTTCCTGGCTGCACATCCGGACATGCTGCGACTCATGGCCTGGGCGCAGCTCCAGGGGTCGGACGAGCTGACGGAGATCGTGTCTGAGCTGTATCGCGAGGGCGTCTCGCGCCTCCAGGCAGCACAGCAGGCCGGGATCGTGCGCCGCGACGTCCCCGCCGAGCACATCCTGACGGTCTTTTTGGGCCTGGCGCGGACTTGGTTTGAGGAGCGAAACCTCGTCGTAGACGAGCAAGACGCAGCAGCAACCGCAAAGGCCGGCGAGGACTACCTCGACGCTGCCTGGGCCCTGTTTGCCAATGGCGTCGTCGCCCCTGCACATTGCACGACGGCGGATAGCGCGCCATGAAAGCGGGCCGTCACTCCGTCGTTGCTCATGGACCCAGCGATGCGGTAGGCACGGGGTATGTGGCGCTGCACAACGTGCAGATGATCACGGACTGAAGTCTCACCTCCAAAGAGTTCGGCGGCGTCAACGCCGGCTCTGTGGCGGTGTACGAAGGAAGGCCACCTATCGTAGGGTGGCCGCGGTAACCGACCCCGACTAGCCCTCGGGACCGACCACGGACGAACCCTCCAATGACGATTACCTGGTCAACACTGACGCGATCCGCCATCGCCGCGACCCTGCTCGCGGTGCTGCCGCTGGCCACGAGCGGCTGCATCGAAGACTCCGACTGCGGGATCTGTGATCCCGACAATCTCGTCCTCGAGAGCATCTCTGGAGTCAACTACGCCAGCCGCAAGGTGCACCTTCTAGGCCCAACCTGCGAAGGCTCAGACTGCCCCGGCGACATCAACTCAGGCACCTACTTCATCGAAGAAATTGGGCCCTGCGAAGAGACCGAGGACGCACTCGAGTCGCCGCGCGGCACCTCGGAGTTCTGCAAGATCTCCCCGTTGATCACGGTGTTCGGCATCGAGTTCGTGTTCAACAACCTCTTGGACCCGACCACGGTCGAGTTGGTTCGCAAGCGACCCGACAACCCGCAGCTGTTCGAGGTTTACGACTGGAAGCACCAGGTCCTCGAGATCCAAGGTCCCATCACTCGGTACAACGGTGACTTCGTCAAGGGCGGAACCGACCGGCCCGACCAAATCACCCGCCTCGTGAACCTCGCCTGCATCGACAACCTCGCCGCCGAAGGCTCGGGGTTCTCGCACGAGGATTACACCGACCCCGCGACCAACCCCTGCAACCAGCTGGGTGCCGACGGCCGACCACGCAAAATGTGGATGGACGGCACGATGAAGTCGTACGGCGGCAACTTCGCCAACGGCAGCAACAGCTGCGACACCTCTGAAGAGGGTCCGGACGTCTGCTGCTCCGAGTGCGATTTCTTGCTCTCGACGCAGGTCGCCAAGTACGGGCTGACCCAGGAAGCAGCAGACGAGGCCGAGCGCGAGGACGTCGCCGACCTCATGCGCAACCCGAACGAGATTCTGGCCGCGGCCGCCGCGGACAACCTCGTCGGTCCCATCCCCGTGGGCGCGTACGACATCCCCGGTGGAGCCATCGTTTGCGACCCCAACGCCGAGACGGGCGACAAGTACATCCAGTGCGCGGACTTCATCCCTTGGGTCAGCCGCGAGCTTGAAGAGCGCACCTACCGCTACGCTTTTTGCGCAGACGGCACGTGCGACGCCGAGGAGCACAAGCTTCCGTACTACGACCAGCTCCGCGAGACGCACCCCAACGACCGTCCCGCCGACCTCGAGCGCCAGACGGCCAAGTGCACAACCACCACCCAGTGCCGCTCCAGCGATGACCACGGTCTTCCGGGCACCGAGTGTGTCGGCCACCTCGAAGACGACGCTTCCGTCGCCTGTACCCCAGGGGCAACCGAGGGCTGCATCGAAGGCCGCTGCATCGCCGAATGGTTCGTCACCTGCCGACCGCAGCTCGACACGACCGGCGAGACGGGCTTTTGCTACGATAAGCGCTTCTCCGACGACGGCGCGGCGGCATGCTTCACGGCCAACGCCGAGTTCCAGGTTGTCTGCGGCGAAGACGGCGACAGCTGCCAAACCGCGAGCGCGCCCAGCGGTAATGAGGCAGGCTTCCAGATCGCGTACTGCGACCACAATGAGGACGGCAGCGTCACTTCCGCAGAGTGCTGCCAAGACACCCTTGGCGGCAGCACGTTGTGCGACCCGTTCTCGCAAAACGTGAGCCCGGTCAGCATCTACGAGCGCAACAAGACGTTGCCCGAGCCCACGCGCGACTGCATCTGCCCGACCAGCGGCAGCTACTCCGACGTCGAGGGTGACCCCGCCTGCGGCGACGCGTTCTCAACCTGCTTCGACAGCGACGGAACGCTCCGCGCCGACCGTGCCGGTAACTACGCGGTCAAGTTCGTCGACCGGGCTGGTGGTGTCATCTACGACCCCGCCATCAAGGGCTTCGAGTTCCGCCCCGCCGATACCGGCAGCGTGCCGCGCTCACGCATCGAGCGTTGTGCCGAGGGCCGCGGGCTCATCGACGACCGCAACCGTGAAGACGGCTGGCGCTCCAACGACGTCTTCCTGACGGAGAACATCGAGGACTTCGACCGCGCGCTGTGCTCCGGCCAGGAGTACACGGTCGAGTTCAACGGCCGCGAAGAAGGCCAGCAGTACGTCGTCGACAAGGCCGACAACACACTCGATGGCAAGCTGACCTACCGCTTCGAGACCCCGCAGTTCCACATCGTGCCGGGCAGTGGCTTCCCGACCGACAACCTGCGCATCGGCGCTTGCGACGACTTCTCGATTCGGTTCTCCAACAAGTACGACATGAGCCCGGAGAACGTGCAGAAGGTCGAGCTGTGGCGCATCGACGTCAAGGACGACCCCGCTGTGGAGAACTTCCTCCCGCCCAAGGACGGCTGTCCGCTGGGCCCCGTCGCGGGTGGCTTCAACTGCACCGAGTCGGCCGACGAGTACGCGGCGAACAACTGCCTGGCTCCGTGCCTGAGCGTCGATATCGCCAACGTTGGCATCGGCGAGATCAGCGTCCAGATCGACCCAGCCCTGTTCGGCTCGGTGCTTGAGCAAGACAGCAACTACCGCGTCACCGTCAGCGGTGCGGCCGACCTCGCCTCCGCCAACAACGAGGTTGTGAACGCCGCGGTCGACCCACGGACCGAGTACGAAAAAGCGTTCTGGGATGCCTGCGGAATGCCGCTCATCTTGGGCGGCACGTCCGAAGCGGATTACCTCTACGACTTCACCGTCGATAAGCCCAAGTGCAAAGAGGACAAGGACGGCGACGATATCCAGCTCTCCTGCGACAACGCGCCTGAGGTCTACAATCCAAACCAAGAGGACGTGGATGGCGATGGGGTTGGCGACGTCGTCGACCTTTGCCCGACCGTTCCAGGCGCGGCAAACAACTCCGCGGACTCCGACAAAGACGGTGTGGGTAACGACTGCGACAACTGTCAGCAGACCATCAACCAGTACAACCTGAGCGGCGTCAATCCGCCCGCGTACATGCTGGTCCGGAACATCCCCTACCAGCTCGATACCGACCAAGACGGCATCGGCGACGTCTGCGACAACTGCGTGATGGTCGCCAACTGCGAAGAGTACGGCCCGGGCAACCCATACCGGGTCGGCGACCCCATCGAGCACGACGACGAGACCGCCTGTAACCAGGACCTCGACCAGAACATGGTCGGAAACGCCTGCGACGGGGTTGAGATGCTTGAGGGCGCCGCTGGCGTCGTGGGCTTGGGCCCCGACGACGACTTCGACCAAGACGGCGTCTCCAACGATGAGGACCTCTGCCCACGGCAGCCCCTCATCGACCGCGTAACGTGCACCACCGACGAGGACTGCCCCGAGACGAGCAGCTGCACCAACGACGTGTGCGGCCACCTCGACTTCGACGGTGACGGCGTTGGCGACATCTGCGACACCTGCGTGTTCGCTGCCAACCCGATGCAGGTGATGGACGGCCAGATGCAGGCCGACGACGAGGACGGCGACTTTGTCGGCGCCGCGTGTGAGACCAAGAACTGCGACAACCGGGCCGACGCCCGACCGTTCGCCTTCTACGAAGTCGCCGCCAACGGCAACTGCTGCACGGTGGCACTAGTGACCGACGCGGAAACGGGCGACCTGATCGACGCAACGACCGGCAACCCGCTGCTGGACCCGGACGGGCTTCCGGTTCGGGTGGAGTGCAGCGAGGCTGACCAAGAGGCCGAGCTGTGCCGCAAGCTCACCGATCAGACCGCCGTGACCCCGGGCATCCTGACGCCGCCCGAGGGCTGCGAAGCTGCACTGGCCGGGACTGAGCCCACCGACAACGTCCGCCTGACCGCGGATAGCTTCGACGGTGACCTCGTCGCTCTGTGGGACAACATGTGCTTCCTCCCGCAGCTCGACCAGGACTACGACGGCATCGGCGATATCTGCGACTTGTGTGAGTTCGACTTCGACCCCAGCAACAAGGCGTACATCGACGACAACGGCAAGGTCTGGCCGAAGGACGGCAAGTTCTGCAACGGCGAGTACTCCATCGACAACCGCTGCGGTGACGACGAAGAGCCGACGGGCGGCTCGGGTGGCGATGAGTCCGGCGGCACGGGCGGCGATGAGTCCGGCGGTGGCGACACCGGCGGTGGCTCGGACGGCTAGTCGCCGGTAGCACCCAACCCAAGCGGGCCCCGCCACTTTGTGTGCGGGGCTCGTTTTCGTTTAACCGTCGGCCGACGGGCCGTCCCTACGCCTCGGGGAGGCCCGCGAGGCGGCGTGCAGCGTTCATACGGTCGGCCCAGTCGATCTCCCGCTCCACGACGATTCTCTGGGCCTGCGGGGAGCCGGCCCCGTGCATGCACTCGATCCGCAGCGGGACCGACTGCGCGCCGTAGGCCATCGCCTCGACAAGCCGCAGCATCTTCGCACGCGTCGGGCTGCCCACAATCTTGCTGAGCGCCTCGCCGTACTCGGGGTGGTCCAGCTCCGCCAGCGAGGGCATCGTCGCCACAAGCCCGCCCGCAAGATCCTCAGCCAGGCGAACGACCTCGTAGGGCATCCGGGTCACGTTGTGCTTGCAGACGTTGGCGAGCAGCTTGTCGACCTGCCACACCCCGGCGTCGTGCTGCGACGACCGACTGCTCGCTGCGAGCCCGAGCGCATGCACCGTCTCACCCAGGTGCGCCATTTCGATCAGCTTGTCGCGCACGTGGGGCGCCTTGCGGATCCCATGCTCGGTCGTCAGGAGCGCGGTCGCACCAATGAGGACATCGAGGTTTCCGGGTTTGCACCCGCCGTACGAAGCGCGGTGATAGCCGGCAAACGCGTCGAGAAGCGTCGCTGTCGCCCCGAGGTGGCCGTCCAAGAACACGTGCTCAGACGGGACAAAGACATCGCGGAACAGAACGACAACCTCTTGGCCGGCGTACCGCAGGTTTCCGGCGTCTGGGCCTCCTTTGCGGTCGTCCGATGGCTGACGTCCCAGGATCATCGTCACCCCCGGAGCGTCGACGGGGACAGCCGCCGCAACAGCGAAGTCCTCCTCGCCCTTGCGCAACGCCATACCCGGCATCACCAGGATCTGGTGACTGTTCGCGGCGCCCGTCTGATGGATCTTGGCACCACGAAGCACCACCCCATCCTCACGCCGTTCGACGATCCGCAAGAACGCATCGGGTTGCGCTGGCGGACGCAGAGCACGGTTGCCTTTGGGGTCGGTCATCGCGCCGCAAACGACCTCGTCGCGCTCCTGCACCCCGGTCATCCAAGCCACAAAGCGGGCATGGGCGGTCGCTTCGTGAGTGGGCGCTGCCGTAGGCGGACTGGCCCCCCCGGACGCCTCCCACGTTGCGATGAACAACGCGTTGAGCGCGTCCATCCCCACGCAGCGCTGGAAGCAAGTGCCGGTAAGCCGACCCAAGACACGCTGCAGCTCGATCTTCGCGACAAGATCACGCGGCTCGCGAAACAGGTGTGTGAAGCGGTTGACCGGCCCTTGTGTAAGATCCGACTGCGCGACCGCCAAGTCGCGATGCTGCGGATCATGGGCGACCTGATACGTCGCTGCCACAGCCTCGATGGAGGGGCGCACCAGCGGGTGCTGTGTCGGGTCCGCGACACGCTCGCCGCCAACCCAGAGATCGAGCTTCCGATCCCGCAAGCTCTCGATGTATTCCGGGGCCGTCCGCACGGCGACAGGATAGCCGCTGCGCGAGGGCTCGGCGCTAGGGAGAGAGGCGTCAGCCAGCGTATTTCGCGGCACCCGCGAAAACGACGCCCAGCTCGTGTTGCTCGACCCAGACCACGCGCGACTCAAACACCACCGTGGACGCGCCTGGGACGGGCAGCCCGGTAACGCCCGTGAGGTCGAGCCGGAGCCAGGCACTGTCGCCAACCTGCAGCGATGCGCCACCCACGTCGAGCCTCGCTCCACCCGCACTGATGTCGTACATCGCAACCGCGATGGCCGGCGCCCCGTGGTCGGGCGTGAGCTCGGCGGGCAGCTCGCATGAGAACCGCGTGTGGCGACGCATCATGACCAGCGCGTCGCTGCTGGGGAGCTTGCGGAGCAGATAGCGACCAAGTTCGTCGAAGTGCCGCTGCTGCGTGACGCTGAGTCGCCCGCCGCTCAAGACCCGGACCCGAAACTCGCGGTATCGGAGCACCGCGGCCAGTGCGAACAACCCCCCCTCGGTCGTCGGCCCATCCTCGATGTCCGTGGAGGCGGACGCGCGACGCGACAGCTCGGCCGTCAATGCCTCCAGAGCTCGCTCTTGCCCCAACGCGATCGCGTCTTCGTCGCTGACCGGCACCTCCATGGTCCCGTTGCTCGGATCGTCGTCGTCGAGGCTCCCGTACTCACCCGTCTGGTTGGGGACGCTCGGCGCTGGATACTCCCCCGTTTCTTTGACGATGCCGCGCTCGGCATCGGCCACAGGGAGTGGCATGCGCGGCTGGGAGTCGGATGGATGCGCGGCATACTCTGCCGTGCCTCGCCGCATCGGGAAGTCACCCGTAGGCGCGACCCGAGGCTTGGATGGTCCGCCGACAGGAGCTGCCGAGCCACCACGGGCCGCGGCGGGCAAGCGATCGGCCCCTGCGTCGGTCGCCGCCGACGGGCGCCGCAATTCCGAGACGGACGCGCGGGCCCCCGAAGCCGCCGGGCCAGCCGCGCTCGGATCAACGGGGTAGCGAAACATCCCCGAGCCTGTGGTCACGGGCGCGGGCTCGGATGGTGGTGGCTCCGCAACCTGGGCGGCAACGTCGGGGCGCGGCCTTCGACTCGACGGAGCAACGGGTGTCGATGCCTGGTCGCGGCCCGCGGCGAACTGCCTGGGGACCGGGTAGCCCATCGGCGGCGTGTGGTTGCTGGGTACATCGCTCTGCGCCCGTGTTGGCGGCGCCGCGGGTTCGACCGAGCGTCGCCACCGTCCGGAGCTCCCCGCGGAATAGGCCTCTGATGCTGGCTGCGGAGTCTGTGGCGCCTGGGCCATGGCACGCGCGGGAGGCTTGGCCACTGGGGTCGACGGCACTCGCTTGCGCCGCGCAACCGGGGGCACGACAGCGACCGGACCCGTGCCGCGCAGTGAATCGCCTGACGTGACCTTGGCCTTGAAGGACGGCGAGGTCGTGACGGGATCCGAGTCGGGCACGCACTCGTAGATGAAGTTGAAGTCGAGCACGCACAACGTATCGCCCGACTCGAGCATCACCTGCGTGGCCCGCGTGCCGTTGACGTAGGTGCCCGACTTGCTCGACAGGTCCGTGACCTTAACGCCGCCGTCGGAAAGCAGCAGCTTGGTGTGCCGCCGCGACACGCCCTCATGCAGGATCTGGATCTCGCAGTCCGCCGCCCGGCCGAGCGTCGCTCGTTTGCCGAGCACGATCACCTTGCCCACCTGTGGCCCCGAAATGGCTCGAAGTACGTGCTTCATCGGTCAGGGTTGTGTTGAGGGGCCAAGGGAGAGGCTGCATTTGATAGCACGGGACCCATGGCTGTCGAACGTGCGTAGATGGCGGCCTTCCGAGGTCGCGGCTATCGGTGTTTTGACCCTCCCCGCGCCCTCACGGGAGCGGCAAGCTCGGGATGGCGGGCGCGGTACGGGAGGTTGACGCGGACCCGGCCCGCGCTCAGATCGCGCTGCATCTTGCGCCAAAAGTTGGGATGGAGGAGGTCGCTGTGGGCCGCCTCGAACGCCTCTCGGACCGCGGGCGGACTCCGCGGGACCACGAAGGGTCGCCATTCCTCCGGAAAAACATCGTTCTCGCCCACTCGGTAGTGCGGCTGGGCTGACATTTCCTCCTCCCACGAGCGCGGCTCCGGCACCGCGCGGAACTTCATGTCCAGCAAAGGCTGAATCTCGTCGTAGTCGTACAGCACGAGCTGACCTGAGCGGTTAACCCCGAAGTTCTTCCACAGCAGGTCGCCGGCGAAGATGTTGTGGGCGGCCAGTTCCTCGATGGCATCGCCATACTCGACGATCGCTGCGCACGCTTCGGCCTCGCTCGCCGTTTGGAGATAGATGTTCAGCGGCGTCATCTTCTCCTCGATGTAGCAGTGGTCGACGATGACGCGAGAGCCCTCCACCCGCACACAGCTCGGCGCCTTGCTGAGCAGCTCAGCGATGCATGCGTCGGTGAACCGATCGCGGTCGAACGCGAGGTGCTCGAACTCTTGGGTGTCAGCCAGCCGGCCCGCCCGTTGACCCCGAAAGACCGCGCGGTAGGACGCGAGCACGCCCTCGCGGGTCGTGGCTGGTTTCTCGAAGCGGTCGCGGATGACCTTGAACACGTTGCGGTACGACGGCAACGTGAAAACAGACATCACCAGGCCGCGGATCCCCGGAGCCTCGACAAAACGGTCTGTCGAGCGCTCGAGGTGCTCGACCAGCTCGCGGTAGATCAGCGACTTCCCGTGGCGGTGATGGGCGATCGAAACGTACAGCTCCGAGCGTGTCTGCGCGGGCATCAACGAGGCCAGGAAGTCGACCATGTCGGACGGCTTGTCCAGGTCGACAAAGAAGTACGAGCGCGTTGACGCAAACACGGGGAGAATCTCCTCGGTGGTCATCAGCAGTGCGTCGACAACCATCCCCGCTGGCGTGGGCTGCACCGCGATGACGACGGGGTGGTATTGCAGCATCTCGGAATCGGCCGCACGCACGCCGACGCGAGCGACGATGTAGCCCTCTCGTGTGCGGTAAAACAGCACGCGGCGGACCTCGATATGCTCAAACCCGCCTCCGTTGTCGGCGACCGGCCCCCGACTCGCGAAGGTCTCCGCGAGCCACTGTGCGGCTGCGCTGACGTCACGCCATTCGATGTCCGGATCCGGAAAACGCAGCACATCCTCGAAGAGCGCCACGAGGCTCGTTGTCTTTGCGAAGGCGCGGCTCAGGCCGGGGGCGTCATGCGCTGCGTGTCGGTCGGTATCGGTATCGGAGTCCAGGAACTCGATTTCTGCGTGCACCCCGACCGTCTCGAACACCTTGCGCGTGATCGCGTTGAAGAAGGTCTCGGCGACCTCGACATCCAGCCTGTCGGCTGTCGCCGCCGCGTACTCTTGGTGGGCTTGCTTCCAAAGCGTTTGGTCGCTGGCCCCCAGACCTCGCGCTTGAAGTCGCTCGAGGGTCTGCCGCACGTGGCGTTGGTACAGGTCGATCCGCGCCTGTGAGTCACTGTGCAGCCGCGCCCACGCTGCGGCATCGAAGCTGGCCCGCGCACTCCGGGTCAGCGCCATGAACTCGGCATAGAACTGATCAAAGCCGTCGTGAACCACGGAGGCGACTTCGAATGCGGCGGCAGTGGTGTCCGGATCGTTCATTTGGAGGGCCGGCTCGCGACGACAAGCTTCGACAAGAAGTGCGTGCGCTCATCCTCAATCGTCAGCCCGACCTCCGCAAGACCGCGGGCCAAGTCATCGCGCTGGTAGTCGGCGAAAAAGGGCTCGTGCATCTCTGCGTCGAATCGATCCGCGAACCCCGACATCTCAGGCGTGTCGGCGCACTGCAGGGAATCCATGATGACAACGCTGCCGCCAGGGCGCGTCACCCGAAGCATCTCGCGCCAGACCTTGCGACGCGTGGCGCGGGGCAGCTCGTGAAACAGGTACACCGAGAACGTGGTGTCGAACGTGGCGTCGGGCCACGGAAGCGACTCTGCGTTTCCCGTGGTGAGCGTCGCCCCACCCCCGACGTGCTGCGCGGCCTCCTGCAAGTACCAGCGGCTCAGGTCGATCGCGTCGTACTGCCCCTCGGGCAGCGCGGACATCAGCTGCGACAGGCCGCGGGCCGTGCCACAGCCGACGTCGAGAATCCGCATCGTGCCACGCTGCGTCCGGGCGCCCGCGACGATGGGCGGAATGATCTGGCGCCGCATGACATCGGCTGTCCCGCCAAACAGCACCTCGACGCCAAGGTCGTACATCCGCGCGGAGCGTCGGCTCAGGTAGCCGTCGGATTGCCAATGGAACGTCCGTCGGTAGTACGCGGGGTATTGCTGCAGATCGACGCTTGTGGGCAAGTCGCGGAAGTCGCCGCGCTTCATCCTGCCCACGACGCGCGGCAGGTCGGCGGCGAGCCGCGGAGCGACCCGTGCGTAGTGGCGATACGGCAGCTGAAACAACAGCTCGGCCGGGTACACACCGTCACGAACGTTGGCGAGATCGGCTTCCAACAGCGCGCGGTGGCGCTTTCGCAGGAGCGTCAGAGCCGCGGCGGTCGGCGCCGAACCTGGCTTCATCGCCACTCGGCGCAGCGCACGCGTAGCGATATCGCCCGCCCGCCGCCAACATTCCTGCTGACCACGGTACGCGAAGGTCCGTGCCTGGTCTGTCCAAGCAATTGGGAACATCCACACCTAGCATAGCTCTAGTTGCGGTTCTGGGCCGCGAACGATTTTCGGCCGGGCACCTGTCTCCTACCGATCGGTCGTGTGAGTCCCTACCGAGCGGTTGCCGAACTGCCTACCGAGTGGTAGGGAATGGTCAAACGAGGGGTAGGCAGCAAGATATTGACCGCAGAGCGCAGATCGCGGACGGACGTTCCAAAGCAGATCCTTGAGCAGGCAACCCGCTTGTTTGCCGCCCGTGGCTTTGTCGGCGCATCGCTGCGCGACATCGCCAAAGCCGTCGGCATCCGCAAACCCTCGCTGCTGTACCACTTCGCCTCCAAAGACGAGCTGCGCCGCGGCGTGCTGGAGCAGATGCTCTCGCACTGGAACGAGACGGTGCCCCGACTCCTCAAGGCGGCGACATCCGGAGAGGAACAGTTCGAAGCGGTCGCAACCGAGACCGTCAACTTCTTCACCGCCGATCCAGATCGAGCGCGCCTGTTGCTGCGCGAGATGCTGGACCGCCCCGAGGAAATGCGGCCCCTCATCGAGGGGCACGTCGCACCGTGGACCAAGATCATGGGCGACTACATTCGCAAAGGGCGAGCCCAGGGGCACGTCCACGCCGACATCGACCCCACGGTCTACATCGCAAACATGATCAACCTGATCGTCTGCGGTGTCGCGATGCACGACTCGTTTTCTGCCCTGTCCCCGCTGGTCAACCCCGACGACGCTGAGGCCGAGGACTCCACCAAGCGCCACGTGCGTGAGGTGCTTCGAATCGCCCGCACCGCCCTGTTCATCAACCCGCCCGCACTCCCCGCGACGGGCACCCAACACTGATCGTTCCCCGAAGGCATCATGGCCAACTACCTCAACGACAACGACGACCTTCAGTACTACCTCGACAAGGGCATCGACTGGGCGCCACTGGTCGAGGCCACCGAGCGCGGCTTCTCGGATGACGACGGGCCGCAGGATGTGGGCGAAGCCGTAGAGCTATACCGGGACATCATGGAGATGGTCGGCAAGCTCTGCGCCGACGAAGTCGCACCGCGAGCCGCGGAGATCGATCGTATCGGCGTGCACATGGGCGACGACGGCGAAGCGGTTGTCCCTCCGCCCATGGTTGAGCTGTTCGACCAGATCAAGGCGCTAGACCTGCATTGGCTCACGATCCCCCGCGAGCTGGGCGGGATGAACTGCCCCATGCTCGTGTACTTCATCAACTCCGAGATGATGGCCCGCGCCGATGTCTCGGTGATGACGCACTACGGGTTTCACTGCGGCATGGCGATGGCGATGCTGATCTTCTCGGTCCGCGAGGGCACGACGACCTTCGAGGGCAACCGGATCGCGAGCACCCGCTTTGAAAAGGAGATGATCGAAATCGCCAACGGCGAAGCGTGGGGATGCATGGACATCACCGAGCCCGACGCGGGAAGCGACATGGCGCGGCTGCGGGCCACCGCCGAACAGGACAGCGAAGGCAACTGGACTGTGTCGGGCCAGAAGATCTTCATCACGTCGGGGCACGGCAAGTATCACTTCGTGATCGCGCGGACCGAGAAGACCAAGGACGAAAACGACCCGTTCGCCGGGCTTGGCGGTCTGTCGTTCTTCTTGGTCCCCGCGTACAGCGAAGACGAAGACGGCAAGCGCACCCGGATCGTGACGCTCGACCGGGTGGAAGAGAAGCTCGGACACCACGGCTCGTGCACCGCGGCGCTGTCGTTTGACAACGCCCCCGCGCACTTGATCGGCAACCGCGGTGACGGCTTCAAGCTGATGCTCACCCTCATGAACAACGCGCGCGTTGGCGTGGGATTTGAGTGCTTGGGGCAGTGCGAGGCCGCCTACCGCCTCGCCCGCGAATACGCCGAGCAACGCCCCTCCATGGGCAAGACCATCGATCGCCACGAGATGATCGCGGACTACCTCGACGAGATGCAGACCGACGTCCAGGCGATGCGTGCGTTGGCGATGCGGGCCGGGATGGACGAGGAGATGGCGCAGAAGCTGGAGCTCATCCGCGACCACATGCCCAAGGACCAGGTCGACCCCGACATTGAGCGACGCCTCAAGCGGCACAAGCGAGACTCGCGGCGGGTCACCCCGTTGCTCAAGTACTTCGGCGCCGAGAAGGCTGTCGAGCTGTCGCGCCGCGCGCTGCAGATCCACGGCGGCAACGGCTACATGCAGGAGTACGGGGCCGAGAAGCTCCTCCGCGACGCCATCGTGATGCCTATCTACGAGGGCACGAGCCAGATTCAGGCCCTCATGGTCATGAAGGACACCCTCCTTGGGGTGATGAAGGCACCGCAGGCGTTTGTGAAGAAGACGGCCCAAGCCCGCTGGCGCTCTCGGACAGCCCGAGACCCGCTCGAGCGGCGCGTCGCCAAGCTCAACACCTTGGCCTGCGACGCGGTGCAGTTCCTGATGCGCCGAACGGCCACCGACAAGGTCCGGTCGTTGTCTGGGCAACCCGTCACGCAGTGGGCAGACAAGTTCCTCAAGGACTGGGACCCCAAGCGCGATTTTTCGTACGCGATGCTGCACGCGGAGAAGCTGACGATTCTGCTTGCCGACGAGGTGATCGCCGAGACGCTCCTGGCGCAGGCCACCGAGCACCCCGAGCGACGCGAAGTCCTCGAGCGCTGGCTCGAGCGGGCCGAGCCACGCAGCCGTCACATGCTCGATGTCATCACCCACAGCGGCGAAGGCCTGCTGCAGCGGCTCGCGGGCCGCAATGGGACTCAGACCGACCACAGCGCCCAGGCGGCGGAGTAGCCATGTCGATCCGCACAAAGCATGTGCTCTCGCAGGGGCCCGTCCTCAAGGTCCTGGCCAACACTGCAGTGGCCGCACTGCGGCAACGGCTCAGCAGCGAGGCAGGCACCGCGACACTTCCGGAGCTGCCCACGCCCGAGCGGGTCAAAGTGATCCCCCCGCGGCCCAAAGAGCTGGTCCGCGACTACGTGCGCCACGTCGGGGGTGATGTCTCCGCGTATCGCGGCCGCGTGCCCGCGCATCTGTTCCCGCAGTGGGGCTTCCCGCTGAGCGCCGAGAGCCTGGCCGGTCTCCCCTACCCCATGTTCAAGGTGCTCAACGGCGGCTGCCGACTCGAGATGAACGCGCCGCTGCCCGCGGGGGAGCCCCTTACCGCGCGCGCCTGGCTGGCGGACATCGACGACAACGGTCGTCGCGTCGTGCTTCATCAGGTCGTCGCAACTGGAACGGACGCTACGCCGGACGCCGTGGTCGCGCATCTGTACGCCATCGTGCCACTGGGCGGCGGCGACAAGAACGGTAGCCCCGCTCCGAAAGACGCCGCGCCAAAAAGGGACAAGGCACGCGTTCCGGCCCACGCCACGGAGCTCGATCGTTGGAAGTTGCGCCTGGACGCCGGCCTGGACTTCGCCAAGCTCACGGGTGACTTCAACCCCGTGCACTGGGTGACCCCATATGCGCGGATGTTTGGATTCCGCAACCGGATCCTGCACGGGTTCTCCACGATGGCGCGCGCCATCGAGGGCCTCAACCGCAATCTCTTCTCCGGCTCGGCCAATGCCTTGTCGGTGTTCGACTGCCAGTTCACGCGCCCGCTCGTGTTGCCCGCCAAGGTCGGCCTGTACGTGCACGAGGGCAAGGCGTTTGTCGGCGACGCCCCGGGCGGTCCGGCGTATCTCGTCGCCTCCTACAAGACCCACCCCCAATACTCGGTTTGAAACGAAGGAACATCGGATGAGCGACTTTCTATTGGAGCTGGGGAAGAACCCCACCGCGCGCAAGATGATCAAGAACCTCGGGCTGCCCGTGCCCGTCCCGCAGTCGCTCAAGCGGCCGCGTGGCCCGCGGTCGGCTCGGCCGCTGCACGACCAGGCCGTCGCGTTCGGTAGCTTCGGCTCCAGCACGCTGACCAAAGCGCTGGCTGGAATCCTTCCGCGCGCAGGTGCCGACATCGCCGTTGTCGGTGACGTCGAGCCGTTCGTTGCCCCTGGAGAGGCCTACGGGCGTCCTCCCCTCGCGCTCGACCTCGACGACCTCCCCGAGCGTTATCGTGCGCACGGGCTCGTCTTCGACGCATCCGCCTGCCGCACCCCGGAGGATCTGCGGGCCGTCTACGACTTCTTCCACCCACTCATGCGGCGTATTGCGCCGTGCGGGCGCGCTATCGTGGTGGGCACCGACCCATCTTCGCTCTGTGACCCCGAGGCAGCCTCCACCCAGACGGCGCTCGAGGGATTCACCCGCAGTCTTGCCAAGGAGCTGGGCAAGCGCGGTTCCACGGCGCAGCTGCTCTACGCGGGCCCTGACGCCGCGGACCGCCTGGAGGGCCCGCTTCGCTTCTTCCTGTCGTACCGCTCGGCGTTTGTCTCGGGGCAGCCCGTGTGGGTCTCCGAGTTGGTCAAGGACGGCGCACCCGACCCGGGCGAGGGCCCCCTCGACGGCAAGGTGGCACTCGTCACGGGTGCTGCGCGCGGCATCGGTGAAGCGACCGCGGAGATCCTCGCCAACGAGGGCGCCAAGGTCGTTTGCCTGGACCGCCCGCAAGACGATGCCCTGTGCAGCCAGGTCGCCCGACGCATTGGCGGCTCGGTCCTGCTGGCGGACGTGAGCAACCCCGAGGCACCCGAGAAGATAGCCGCCGCGCTCGCCGACGAGCACGGTGGGGTCGACATCGTGGTCCACAACGCCGGCATCACGCGCGACAAGACGCTCGCGAAGATGAAGCCTGAGCTTTGGGACCTGGCGCTCAACATCAACCTCGGCGCGATTCAGCGGATCACCCGCAAGCTCATCGACGACGACGTCCTGCACGACGAGGGGCGCCTGGTCTTGCTGTCGTCTGTGGCGGGCATCGCGGGCAACCTCGGCCAGACGAACTACGCCGCCAGCAAGTCAGGCGTCGTTGGTTACGTCCGGGCCCTGGCCCCAACGCTCGCCGAGCGCGGTATCACCGTCAACGCCATCGCGCCTGGATTCATCGAGACTCGCCTGACCGCGGCCATCCCCGTGATGATCCGTGAGGGCGGCCGGCGGCTGAGCAACCTCGGCCAAGGCGGCCAGCCAAGCGACGTCGGCGAGGCCATCGCGTTTTTGTCGCTGCCCGGCGCAGTCGGCATTACCGGCGGCGTGCTGCGCGTCTGCGGCGGCGCCCTCATCGGCGCCTAACCCCATCCCCACCGTACCCATCGAGCAAACATGGCTGACAAGAAAAACCGCGCCGTCATCGTCGACGGCATCCGTACTCCGTTCGTCAAAGCGTTCGCGCAGTACATGAAGATGGACACGATCGCGCTCGGCAACGTCGCGGTCAAAGCCCTCATCGCACGCACTGAGCTGGCGAAGAAGGACATCGACGGGATCGTGTGGGGCGGCGTCATCCTTCCCAGCGCAGCGCCGAACGTGGCCCGCGAGATTGCGCTCGACCTGCGGCTCGGCGCGCACGTGCAGGGCTTCACCGTGACGCGTGCCTGTGCCTCCGGACTGCAGGCGGTCACCTCGGCGGTCAGCGCCATTGAGCGCGGCGAAGCCGACGTCATGATCGCGGGAGGCAGCGACAGTACTTCGAGCGCGGAGATCAAGCTCCCGCAAAAGGTCGTGCACGCGCTGGCGCCGTTGGCGTTTGGCAAAGCAACGCCCAAAGACATGCTGGGGGTGCTCTCGCAGCTGATGCCGATCACCGAGATCCTGCCCAAAATGCCGAAGATCGCCGAGCGCACGACCGGCGAGGTGATGGGCGAATCGGCGGAGCGCATGGCCGAGCGCAACGAAGTCAGCCGCGAGGCGCAAGATGAGTTTGCCGCCCGCAGTCATCATCGCGCGGCCGCCGGTATTCGCAACGGGGTGATTCGCGAGGAACTCGCCCCAGTCCAGACCCCCGACGGCAAGACCGTCACGACCGACACGCTGGTGCGCGGCGATACCAGCGTGGAAAAGCTGGCGAAGCTACGCCCCGTCTTCTCCAAGCGCGGAACGTTGACGGCAGGCAACTCCAGCCCGCTGACCGACGGCGCCTCCGCTGTGCTCGTGATGCGCGAGGACAAGGCGCGCGCGCTCGGGTACACGCCCAAGGCCGCGTTCCGCTCGTGGAGCTACGTCGGTGTGGACCCCGCCGATCAGCTGCTGATGGGGCCAGCGCTGGCGATGCCGCAGGCGCTGGACCGCGCGGGCATGACGCTGGGCGATGCGGGCATCGTGGATATGCACGAGGCGTTCGCGGCCCAGGTGCTCTCGGTGCTCCGCATGCTCAGCAGCGACGCGTTTTGCAAGACGCGCCTGGGCAAGGACAAGGCCGTCGGCGACGTCGACCCGGAACGGCTCAACCTCTACGGCGGCTCGGTCGCACTCGGTCACCCATTCGGGGCGACGGGGGCTCGCATCGTCACGACGGTCGCCAACGAGCTCGTCCGCGGTGACAAAGAGACCGGGCTTATCGGTATCTGCGCGGCGGGTGGTTTGGGCGCGGGCGCCGTGCTCGAGCGCGTCTAGCCCCCGGGAGCGGCGGGCGTCCCGAAGCGGGCGCCGCCCTTGGCCTTGCCGCCGCCAGCACTGCCGGACGCTGAGCCGTTCTTCTTGCGCCCCTTGCCCTTGGAGGCGGCGTCCGGCTCTTCGGTCGGCACAAGGTTCTTGTCGAGGCGGAAGCTCGGCTTGCGCTGCGGGTCACAGTCGGGCGGAGGGCCAAACCCCTCGGCCTCGAACTCGTACGACAGCGACCCGGTGCGGCTCTTTTTGCCTTTGTCATCGAGGGCGTTGGCTTCGATGCGCACGATGTGGCTCCCGCCGCGGCTCGGCGTGCAGTACGAGACCAAGTAAAAGCGCTTGGCGTGCTGCTCAATGCGGTTTGCGACGTGCTCGAAGGCGCCTTGCACCTTCTCTTTGTCGGTGGCCAGCTCGGTACCGTCGCGCCCAATCTGCTCGAGGGACTCGGGCTCGATCTCGGCGCCCACCCCGATCACATAGATCTCGAAGTTGGCGTAGTCCTCGCTGCCCAGCGCCTCCATCATCTCCTCTTTGGTGACGCGGTGCGCACGGTCCGTGCCGTCGGTAAACACCACCAGCGTGCCGAACTTGAGCGGGCGCTTGTCTTTGTTGAGTGCCTTGCTCAACACCTCGAGCCCAGAGATGACAGCGCCGTTGAGGTTGGTCGATGGGTCCTTGGCCGTGTACGACCGCAATCCGTCTAGGCCGCCGTCGACCGATCCCTTCGCCTCGGTAAACCGAACGACCGAGGCGATATCCTTGCCGCCGTCAAAGGCGTAGACGCCGACTTTTTGTGTCTTGCCGACCTTCTCGGAGAACTGATGTGCGGCGTCGACGACCGTGTCGGCCTCGCCCGACTCGGTGATGCTGCCGCTCATGTCGAGCAGCAACAGGGTGTACATGACGGCGGCGACCTCTGGGTTTTGGATCACCTGCTGACTCTCGAACTTTGAGACCAGCCCCTCGTCCTCGTAGATGTCGAAGTCCTCGGCGGTCAGCCCGGCCACGGGTTCGCCTTCGTCTTCGACCGTGAAGAACACCCAGACGTTGTTCGGTTTGGCCTCGGCGGAGTTGATCCGTGAAACCGTCAGCGGCTTCTTGCACCCCACCGCCGTCAGCAGTGAGGCGGCAAGGAGTCCTCGGGACAAGATGGCACGAAGCACGTTGCGACTCTACTCCACGCGGCGCGATACCGCGACAACCGCTCCCATGCCTACACTCCGCTCAACGCCGCGATGATGCCTCTGCAGCCTGTTGCCGCGTCACCACCAGCTCTGGGAACGATGCCGCGTTGACGTCGGCCAGGCTCATCCCCGCCGCCTCCAACTGCGATTCGTCGGTGGCTCCCACTCGAAACGCGCGTTGCACAGCCCGCAGCAAAGCCCGCCCGGTCGCCGGCTCATCGATGACTTCGCCTTCGACCGTGGTTGCCCCTGCCGCCGCGACTGCAGTCTCCAATAGCGCACGAAGACGAGGCGCCGCCGCATTGTGACTGCGCAGCCAGAACGCAACATTCGCGGCGTGGCGAACCACCAGCTGCCCGGGGTGCATGTCCCAACCTTGCACGTACCCCTCCCGCAACGCCGCCTCGACTTGGTCGTAACCCACGCGCCAGGCGTTGTGCACCGCATCCGCGGAACCCACTGGAAGCACATTGCTCGCGCCATCCGACACGTGCACACGTCCACCGACGGCCAGTCGGGTCAGGCCCCGTGCGAGCTGGCAGAACTTGTGGTCCGGAGCCTGCTCGCTGGGCGGCAAGAACAGCGACGCGGTGAAGTCATACACACCCAGATGCACGCCCAGCAGCCGAGGCACGCCCGCATCGACGATGCCCGGAAGGGGGCTGCGTCCGTCGGCACCGATCAGGGATTCGGTCGTCTCGACCATCACCTCGAGGCGAATGGAGCCCGCTTCCCTGCCGTGTCGGCGCTCGAGAGCGCCAAGCAACGCGTCACCGAGTCGCGCCTGCTCAGCGTGCGTGACCTTGGGCAGCGTGACCACAAACAGCTCAGGCCAGGTGTTCGCCTCGGCCAGTGCGGCGGTGAATCGTTCGAGCGTTCGGGCCGAGCGAGCTACCAGGTCGGGCGTCAGTGCTTTGACCCGAATACCAACGCGGGGACACATCGCCCCACGCCCAATCGCTTCGACGACGGCACGCCCCGCCGCGTCGGCGTGCGCGTCTTCGGTGGCGTCCGCGCGGATGCCATAGCCATCTTCGAAGTCGATACGGATGTCCTCGACCGGTTGCGTGCCGAGACGGGCTCGTGTCCGGGCCCAGAGCGTTTCGTTGAATGAGCCCCCACTCGCCTCAACCAGGGCAAGAGCCGCGAGCGCGCTCGGTGTTCCCAAGTGGCGGTCGAACAGCTCCAGTGCGGAGGCCCCCGCGTCGTGCACCGTAGAAGCGGAAAACCGATCGGCGGGCCAGTACAGGGTGTGCACTGGTTGGTCCGCGGGCGCGCACGTCTGCACGTCGCCCCGCAGCGCCGAGGCCAGGCGCTCAGCGCCATCGCCCACATCGTGCAGCAGCGTCAAGCCGTCAGCTCCCGCGATAGGTCGTGTAACCGAAGGGCGAGAGCAGCAGGGGGATGTGATAGTGCTGATCGGAGGCGGAGATCCGAAAGTCGATCGTGACCCGCGGGTAGAACACCTCCCGCTTGGCTTCGGCCATGTACGACCCCGTGTCGAACATCATCCGGTAGTCGCCTGCGCCCAGTGCCCCGGGCGCGAGCAAATCGCTGATGCGCCCGTCCTCGTCGGTTGTTCCGGCCGCAATCTCGTGCCAGCGCTCTCCATCGTGCGCGAGCATGGTGATCGCAAGTCCCGCCGCCGGACGTCCCAGGGCAGTATCCAAGACGTGAGTGGTGATCGGGCTCCCCATGGTTGGGGGCGAGGCTAGCAGTCGAACTCAGCCGCTGGCCAGCTTCTCGAGCCGAAGCCGAGTGATCTTTGCCTGCTCCGCAGCGGCAGTGGCGAGTTCCGTCGCGCGATCATTGGGCAGGCGCGACTCGAGCAACGCCAACATCTCTTCGGCACTCTTACCTGTCGCACACACGATGAAGATAAAGCCAAAGCGCTGCTTGTAGGCGACGTTGCCGTCACGAAGCGCCACCAACGTCGCCTCCGTCGCCGACCCCACCGAGGCTTGCTCGCCGCTGGACCAGCCCGCAGTTGAAGCGAACTTCTCGCGCAGAGCCGATAGCGAAGCTCCGATCTCAGGATGGTGCCCAAAGGCCTCGAGTTGGTCGGCCTCTTCCATGGTGGACCAGACACGGTCCGCCGCGGCGTACACCCCTTCGTCGTCCACAAACGGCCGCATCCGCGCCATCGCTTCGACCCAGCGGGAGGCGCCGCAGCAACGGGTCAACGTCGCCGAGGCATCGGTCGGGCCGAGCCCGTTGAGAATCTCGGCCACGCTCATGCGTCGCGCTCGGCTCGCCCGAAGATCCGCATTCGGCTCACGCCACCGTCGGGGTAGATGTTGAGCCTGACGTGGGTATAGGGCCCACCTCCAGCGAGCTGCTCGCGGAAGAACTGCCG